>ERZ809194.3-NODE-3-length-250354-cov-10.165302_pt1 | contig 250354 bp, 206 predicted proteins | sample MGYA00520517_ERZ809194 | MGnify/ENA primary metagenome ERZ809194 (study PRJEB31570, sample SAMEA3213003) | Homo sapiens | biome: human-gut; feature: human gut; material: fecal | place: Sweden | collected 2011 ... | reverse complement strand
CCCTCGGCATCTCCACCGCAGCGGCGTCTGCGCTCATGGCGACCCTCACGTTGGGTCTGTCCGCCGTCATCACCGGCCTGATAGTTCTGTTCAACAAATACAGCGATGCGCAGGAGGAGGCACGGCAGAAGGCGCAGGAGCTCATCGAGGTGGAGAGCGAGGGCAGGGCGCAGATGATAAAGACCCGTTTCGAGATAGACAACACCATTCGCGAGCTGAAGGAGTTCACCGGCAGCAAGGAGGAGGAAAAGAAGAAGACCGAGGAACTGAACCGCAAGTACGGCGAGGCTTTCGGCTACTATGACACCGTTGCCGAGTGGTACGATGTCCTCACGCAGAAAGCGGCCGACTATATCCGGATGCTCTTCCTGCAGGCCAAGGCACAGGCACTGGTCAACAAGGCCGTGGAAGCCGACGACAAGGTGAACAAGCTGAAGGCGACCGATGCAGATGATGTCGATGGCTCCATGGGGTGGTTCAAGAAGTCTCTCCTCTATTTTGCGCAAGGAGAGACCAACGGCCAGATAGACGCGTTGGCCATCATCAAGGAAGAGAATGAGAAGAACAAGGAGCAGGCCATCGCCGATGCCGAGAAACTCCGTGACGACCTGCTCAAACAGGCGGAGGACCTGACAAAGGAAATGGGCGAGATAGGCAAGAACAGCAATATCGGCGGCCATTCCAAGCCCGAACACAAGCCGATTGGTGGCAACGGAGACAAGGACCGGCAGAAAGAACTGGAGCGCGAGAAGGCGGCCGAGCAAAAGCGGGCCGAGGAACTTGCGCGGCTCCGTCAGGAGAACGAGCAGGAAAGCATCGACCAGATGGCTGAGGGCAGTGCCAAGCGAATCCGGCAGATAAAGTTCAACTACCAGAAAGAGGAATCCGAGATAAAGGCGCAGGAGGCCAAGTGGCGCGATGCGCAGGGTGGAAATCTCACGGAGGAGCAGGGTGAAGCCCTTGCGGAACGGCTTCGTCTGGCACAGGAGGAACAGCGCAAGGGTCTGGAGGAAATCGACAAGGAATCCCTGAAGAACGAGCTCCAGGCCATGGTGGACTACCTGCGCGAGTATGGTACGCTCCAGGAGCAGAAATACGCCATCGCCAAGGAATACGCCGAGAAGATACGCGAGGTGAACGAGGGCGACGGCACGGCGGAGGAAAAGCGGTGGCAAGTCCGCAAGCTCGAAAAGGAGCGTGATGCTGCCGTCAGTCAGACCAATGCCCAGAACCTCGCCTTGAACATAGACTGGAGCACCACTTTCGAGGGTGTCGGCAACGTGCTCAAAGACGTTGCGAAAGAGACACTCGCCAAGATAGAGGAGTACATGCAGACCTCCGAGTTCAAGAAACTCTCGGCGGAAAACAAGAAGGTATATACCGACCTGCAGGCGAAACTGAAGGACGAGACCGGTGGCAACAGCACCAGCGCCTTCAACTTCAAGATATGGGACACGATTGCCAAGAACGTGAAAGCCTATCAGGACAGCGTGCGCACGCTCCGCGAGAAAACCGACGCCCACACGCAGGCCGTGACCGATTTGGAACAGGCGCAGCAAGACCTTGCCGATGCCACCGACGATGCCTCAAAGGAAATCGCACAGAAAGCGGTGGACATAGCGCAGGGCAAGGTCGATGCGACGGCAGCGTCACAGAACGAGGCGCAGGAGGCCAGCGACAAGGCACGGAAAACCCTCACCGACAACACCAACGCGGCGGCGCAGGGCATCAAGAACTTCACCGGCTACCTGAACGAGATGTCGGACGGCTCACTGTACGGCTTTGCCAACGGCATCACCAAACTTATCACCTCGCTTTCCAAAGGCTCTGACGGCATCGGCAAGTCGTTGGGCGAGCTGGGCGGAAAGGTGGGCGGCATCGTCGGTGCCATACTCCAGATACTCGACGCGTTGGGCGATGACCCGAAAGGCTTTATCAACGACCTGCTTGACAAGGTGGCCGACACGATAAACAAGGTGGTGGAGGAACTTCCCGAAATCATCATCGATGTCATCAAGGACGTGGGCAACATCGTGCAGGGGCTGCTCAGCGGCATTGCCGGGTGGTTCGGCATAGACGACCTCTTCGGTCTGAACGGCAACGAGAAAGAGGTGAAGAAGACCATAGAGAATCTGACCGAGCGCACGGAACTCCTGCAGAACGCCATTGAGGACCTGACCGATGTGATGGAGAAAAGCTACGGTCAGAAAGCCACCGATGCCTACGAGCAGGCCAAGCGCAACCAGGAGGAGACCAACGCCAACTACCTGGGCATCGCGCAGGCACAGGCAGGCTACTGGAAGCACCATCACAGCTGGAACTACTACTGGAACGGCTTTTCAGATGACCAGACGGCATGGATAAGGCAGAACGTGAAGGAGAACTTCGACGGCAGCATCTGGAGCCTTACACCGGAGGAGATGAAGAAACTCCTCTCCAATGTGGATATAGCCGAGTATATCAAGAACACCGGCAAGGGCGGTTATGGAAATGATGTGCTGGACAAGCTGCAGGACTACGCGGACCAGGCAGGAAAGATAGAGGAACTGACCGACAGCTGGCGCGAGACCATCACCCAGATAAGTTTCGACAGCATGAAGGACAGCTTCATCTCCAACCTGATGGACATGAAGAAAACCTCCAAGGACTTTGCCGAGGACTTCGCCACGGACATGCAGAAAGCCCTGCTGAGCTATTCCATGGAAGACCTCATCAACGGTGAGCTGAAGCAGTTGTACGATGACTGGGCACAGCTTATCTCCGACAAGAACGGCGAGCTGACGGAAAAGGACATCGAGGACTTCAACCACCGCTATGACGAGATAGTGGCGGAAGGGCTGAAACGCAGGGACGAGTGGGCGAAGGTCACCGGCTACGAGGACACGGGCGGTACCAGCCAGAGCGCGAAGTCCGGAGGCTTTACCGCCATGACGCAGAACCAGGGCACGAAACTGGAGGGCATGTTCACCAGCGGACTGCAGCACTGGTCAAGCATGGACGAGCGTCTGGAGACCGTGGCCGACCGCATGAACCTTGCCGAGAGCCACCTTGCCCGGATTGCCGAGAACACCGGCACGAGCGCGGGGCATCTTGGCGAGATAAAGGAGGACATCAGAAAAATAGTAAGGGACGGACTAAAAGTAAAATGACATGGACAAGATACTTGGAGGGCTGGTGCTGGTGAACGGCACCGACATCTGGAAAGAATACGGCGTGTTCCTCGTCGAGGACAAACGTGGCGGCATGGATAACCTCACCGCCATACTCACACCGAGCAAGACGAAGAAGGACACCGCCGTGAACATACGCGAGGAGCAGGGCGAGAAATACTCCGCCACGCTTACACCGAGAAACGAGCCGAGGGACATCACGCTCAACTTCGCCCTGTATGACAAGACACAGGCGGGTTGGCTGCGGAAATACTTCTCGTTCATCAATTTCCTGAAACAGGGCAAGGGCGGCTGGCTGGACATCGTATTCACGCAGCTTGACCTTACCCTGCATGTGAAATACAGCGAGAGTCCCAAGTTCACACCGCTCACCTACCTGTGGAAGGAGGGTGTGAACGCCGGCAAGTTCAAGGTGAAGTTCCGCGAGCCTGTCCCCATCATCTAATGACATTCAAACAGCATTACTATATGGTTCTGACGATATACGACAAATACGGCACCGCCCGGACGGACATCTCGCCCGGTGACGGCAGCACCCAGCAGAAGGAGGTTCAGGGCGACAACGTGCTGACGCTCTCCTTCACCCATTACGAGCACATACCCCTCGATGTGAACGACTATGTGGACTTTGAGGGCGAGCGCTACTGGCTCACCGAGAAATACGCCCCTGCCCAGAAGAGCGATGGCGAGTGGTCGTATGACGTGAAATTTTACGGCATCGAGAGCCTGATAAAGCGTTTCCTCGTGCTGGAGACCACAGACAACAATGCCGAGCCCGTGTTCACCCTCACCGCCACTCCGAGAGAGCATGTGGCGATGGTGGTGAAGTGCATCAACAACGGCATGGGGCATACCACCGACTGGAAGGTGGGGCAGGTGGACGGCACCGACCTCATTGTCATCGACTACGAGGGCAAGTACTGCGACGAGGCGCTGAAGGAGATAGCCGAGAAAGTGGGCGGCAGTGCCGAGTGGTGGGTGGAAGGGCAGACCGTGAACATCTGCAGATGCGAGCACGGCGAGGAAATAATATTGGGGTACGGCAACGGACTGACGAGCCTGGAGCGTGACACTGACAACACCAACAAGTTCTACACGCGCCTGTTCCCGATAGGCAGCACCCGCAACATCGATGCGGAGAAATACGGCCACAGCCGTCTGATGCTGCCCGGCGGCCGCCAGTATGTGGAACTGCACACCGACGAGTACGGTATCTATGACCACTACGAGAAAGACGCGTTCAGTGGCATCTATCCAAGACGCACCGGTGAGGTGAGCAGTGTGCGCAGCGAGAATGTCAAGGACGATGACGGCAACGCGTTCACTATCTACTACTTCAGGGACGACACGCTGAACTTCGATCCCAACGACTATGAACTGGCAGGCGAGACCAAGCGCGTCTCGTTCCAGGACGGTGATCTTGCCGGGCTCGGTACCGATGACGACCACTATTTCGAGGTGAACTTCGATAGCAAGACACGCGAGTTCGAGATAATCACCATCTGGCCGTATGACGACGACACCCAGTTGCCCGGAGGAAAGCTCGTGCCCAAAGTGGGCGACCACTATATCCTGTGGAACGTGCGCATGCCCGACGAGTACTACCCGATAGCGGAGGAGGAGTTCCTGAATGCGGTGGAGAAGTACAATGCCGAGCACTGGAAGGACATCAGCGTCTATAAGGCTCCGACCGACCATGTGTGGGTGGAGGAGAACAATGCCGTGCTCCATGTCGGCAGGCGTGTCCGGCTTGTGAGCGACAAGTATTTCCCGGAGAACGGCTACCGGCAGAGCCGTATCACCAAGATAACGCGCAAGGCGAACCTGCCAAGCCAGATGGACCTTGAAATCAGCGACGCCCTGCAGACAGGCGCGCTTGACAAGGTGAACGACAGCATCGGAGAGCTGAAGAACTATACTAAGTCCAGGACAGAGGGCGTGGCCCTGCCCGACATCATACGCTCGTGGGACGACACGCAGCCGACCGACAACAACATTTTCTCCGCAAGACGGAGCCAGCAGGAGTTCATCAGCAAGAAACGCAACGATCGTGCGAAGAAGAAAATCACTTTCGAGGAAGGCATCGGTATCGGACTGGAAGAGAATGGGCGCATCGATGGCAAGGGCAATGCCGAATTGCTCACCCTTGTGGTGCGCGAACTGTTGCGCAGTGCCAACTATGGCGGCAGTGGCATGACAGGCAACGGCTGGCAAATCGGCCTTGACGAGGACCTGCTGTCGCACCTGATAGTTGACAAGATAACCGTGAGGCGCGTGATGAATGTCTTTGAACTGCTGATAAACAAGGTGCGCAGCGTGGGCGGACAGATTTGCGTCAGCGCGGCCAACGGCAAGATAAAGACGGTGCGGGAGCAGGGCGACTACTGGCACATCACCTTCGAGCAGGAGAACACCTTCGTGGCGCACGACCTGATGCGCTGCCAGGTGTTCACCGGCACGTCGCAGAAAGCCTACTGGGTGGAAGTGGCCGGCATCGCGAATGGTGGCATACTTGTGGAGAAATCCGAGTTTGAGACCGCACAGCCCGAAGAGGGCGACGAGTGTGTGCTTATGGGCAACACCGAGACGGCGAACCGCCAGAACCTCGTCCTCATCTCCGCCTCGGAGGACGGCCACCCGAGAGTGGACGTGCTGGACGGAGTGAACGCCAAGAACTTTGACCACGCCCTGCGTGCAAGGCTCGGCAACCTTAACGACATCAAGGACGACCGCTTTCCACTGGATAACCAGCCGAAGGGCAACGGCCTGTATGCCGACAACGTGTACCTGCGCGGCACATTCCTGCTCTCCACCGGCGAGGACATCAAGACCAAACTGGAGATAACGGAGGGCAAGGTGCAGAGTGCCATCGACAGCGTGCGGAACGACTTCCTGAGCGAGAAAGGCTATCTGAACAACCCCACGTTCACATCGGGACTGGAGAAATGGAACTCCGAGAACGAGACCGTGTTCTTCCTTGTCGGCAACAAGTGGATATGGGCCAACGGCAACGTGCTCTCCAAGAAAGGCGACGGCGCAAGCGTGGTCACGGACATGGGGCGTACGGTGGTACGCATACGCAACAAGTACATACTGCAGAAACACGGGAACCTGCGCTATGTGCCCACGTTCCCGACCAATGACGAGGGGCAGAAAGAGGCTCTGCCTGTGTATCTGACATTCTTCTACCGCTGTGCCAAGGTCGGCACGCTGAAGGTCCGCTTCGAGAATGTGGACAAGACAGGCTTCGCCAACTTCAACAGCATGGAGATAAGCGAGGAGATTGCGGAGACCGAAGGCTATGTGCAATATACTGGAAACGGCCTGTGGAACGGAACGGGCGACTTCCGTCTGGAGTTTGACGGTGACATCTACATGTACATGCTGGTGCTCAGCACCGACAAGTACGAGGCGCTGACGCACCGCTACCGCACATTGTTCGAGCAGAGCGAGCGGCTTGTGAAAATCTCCGCTGCCGTGTTCGACAAGGACGAGAATATGCTGGAGGAGACAGGGCTTATCACCACCTCCAAGGTGTCGGGCCTGTACGCCATCGACGGGGACGGCAATTTGAAATCCTTTGTCGGTGCGGGACAGGACGGCGTGAAGATAAAGGCCGCCAACATACAGTTGGAGGGACTTGTGACCGCCAATGAGAATTTCAAAATATTGGAAGATGGCAGCATCGAAGCAAAGAATGGCAAGTTTATTGGCGAAATAGAATCTTACAAGGGCACTATAGGTGGCTTTACCATTGGTAATGGACGCATAGGCGCAGAAGCCACGCAGAGCGGAGATGGCGGTTCCCTTGCTATATACAGCAACTTCTTCCGTGTGGGTGGGAACAGCGGTTATGTGATGTTCGGAAATGATGTGATACCTGGAACTGCAGGCGGTGCATTTACCGCCACCGGGCGTATTGTGAACGAGCATCCGAACACATACGGGAACTATGGATTTGACCAGGCGAATTATGGCCTGTTCATTCATGTTTCAGGCGGAACAAAGAACTACGGTATCTGGTCCAATGCAGCATTGATGGCCCCCTCCTTTGTGAATACCAAGGCCAAGATACTGACATTTGACCCGAACAGCAGTACATATACGATAGATTTCTCTCAAGCGAACATCATACTGATGTATTTCAAAAAAGACAAATCCTCCGGGGTGGAGGTTACGCTTCCAAGCGAGTCCTCAGTCGCTGAGAAGTTCGGACTGAGTGAATTGCCCGAGGATTTTGCCACAATTGTGACATTCCGTGTACGAGCCGGGTCGTTACCTATAACGTTGGACGGCATCTACGACCACAATGAGAACCTCACGAATTACAAGATGGCAGAAGGGGACAGTGTGACAGTGCTCATCAGCAAGGTGGACGGCTTCCGCTACCAGATATTGAATCATTCAAGCTAAAAACAGATATACGATGAGAAGGATAGACTTTCAGCATTTCAATGTTTACCTGTCGGTCAGCCACAAGGAGGCGCGGCCGATGGACGTTCGCGAGACCTTCGCGGACATGATATACAACAACGTGAACGGCATCAAGGCGCACGCCCTCGCCCTGAAGATATACGAGAGTGAGGGGGAGGCGGACTACACCGATGACGAGGTGAAACTTGTGCGCGTCGTCGCCGAGCGTCTTTGCGTTCCCGGCTTCATAGACGGACTGAACGAGCAGTTGGATAATAACCCTAACAACGAATGATATGACAGACGAGGAGAAGAAGACCGTCGTTCAGGAAGTCCTGAACCAGATAAAGACAGACAGTCAGAGCGTGGACGAACTGGAAACCGCCACCTCACTTGACAGCGTGAACTCACTCCCGGCCATGCAGGGTGAGAAGGTTGTCCGTGTGCCTGTGTCCCTGCTTGCGAAACCTGCGGAAGACGCGGCCAAGAGAGCAAACGCAGCCGCCGCCACAGCGGACGCATCATCGAGAGCGGCCGGAACTGCGGCACAGCAGGCCAAAGACGCGGCAGATGTGGCTTCCGGCGCGGCACTCACGGCCAACAATTCGGCCATGCTTGCCGATGCGGCCACGGCAAAGCTGAATGATGCCATCGCAGCGGCCAACACCCACCCGGTGGTGCTGGTGAACAGCCTTATCGGTGATGCCGACCGCATATTCAGTGACTGGTCTGAAGCGTTGGAGACCATTGCCGGCAACGAGAGCACCGGTGGGGAGAAAGTGTTCACCACCGGCTGCGTGATGATATTCAGAAGTGCGGACGGCTGGGAGTCCTGGCAGTTCACCGGTGACCCCGACAACGACCTCCATGATGCGGAGAAATGGCAGGAATATGCCACAGGCGGCAGTGGCGGAAACACCTGCAACGTGACAGAGGAAATCCCGCTTGAGAGTGGTTACTACACATTGGCGACCGCCATTGTTGCCGTGGAGGAGAAGAAACGTGCCAAGGGACGCTGCATCACCTACGAGACGGCACAGGGCAAGTGGGAGACCAAACAGTTCATCGGCACGAGCCTTGACAGTTGGGAACAGGTGGCGAGCTGGGAGGACTTCGGCGGTGCGGGCAACGTGAAGAGCATTTCTGTAAACGGAAAGAAACAGACGCTTGACAGCGCGGGCAACGTGAACCTCACCATCAACGAGACAGAGGTGGACGAGAGCCTGAACACGAACTCCACCAATCCGGTGCAGAACGCGGCCGTGGCCGCCAAACTTGCAGAGGTCGAAGCCAACACCATATTCGGCGGCAGTGCCGAACTGAGCGATGACGAGAGCACCGTGCGTGTGACGCTGACCAACAAGAGTGGTGCGGAGGTCGTAGGTCTGGACATACCGGCAGGAAAAGGCGGCGGTGGTGGAGAAACCTCCACCACCAAAATCGTGTTGACGGCAGAAACAGACAAGTCCGTCATCAAGGAAGGCGACAAGGCCACACTCACATGGTTCTACGACCACCAGTACAGCAGCGGTGACGAGAAGGGGACATCGACGGGGCAGAAAGCCACGGTGGAGATACAGATGAAACGCGGCGCGACGCTGATGTATTCCGATACGCAGCAGGACGTGAGCAAGGGCACCTATACGCTGGACCTGACGAAATACCTCCTTTTGGGCACGACTGACATCTATGTGAAGGCCACCACCACCGATCCGACCACAGGCAAGACGCAGACCAAGCAGAGCTATGTAAGCGTGAAGGCGGTGACGCTTGCACTGACGAGCGGTTTCAATATTGCCGAGTGCATTGCAAAGGGTGGTTATGGCGTGAGCGAGAATGTGGACATACCCTATGCCGTAAGCGGAAGCGGTACAAAGACCGTCACCCTCTATGTGGACGGCATACAGAAAGATTCCGTTTCTGTCACGAGGAGCGGTACGACCAACGGTAGTTTTACGCTCTCCATGTCCGGGCTTGCTGTCGGCAGGCATACCGTGCAGATGGTGGCCGAGATGAAGGCAAGCGAGGAACTGACACTGAAGAGCGAGAGCATCTATTTCGATATATTGAAGACCGGCAGCAGCGCTCCATATATAGGAACCAAGATAACCTTCAAGGACGGGCGCGTCTTTACGGCAGACCATCTCACCCCGACTATCGACACAGGCCAGTATGAGCAGGTGTTGTTCGACTTCGTGGCGTATGACCCGACAGCGACCCCTGCAAGCATGAGCGTGTGGAGGGACGGCATAAGGACACAAACGGTGAGCGTGCCGAGAACGGTGCAGACCTACACGAACCGTTTCCTGGAGAAAGGCGCGGTTGCGATGGTGCTGAAGTGCGGCACGACCGAATACAAGTTCAATGTGAACGTGACGGAGAGCGGCATCGACCTTGGCGAGGCGACATCGGGACTGGTGCTGAAGCTGACGGCAGCGGGCAGGAGCAATGCGGAGAGCAGTCCTGCGGAATGGCGTTATAACGACGTTCAAACGGCGTTTGAAGGCTTTGACTGGCAGAGCAACGGCTGGACGGGTGACGCGCTGAAACTGACGAACGGCGCGAACATCGAGATAGGCTGCAAACCATTCGGCAACGATGCTACGACCACTGGTGCGACTTACGAGATGGAACTGACCTGCACCAATGTGACCGACCGCAAGGGCACGGTGGTGGACTGTATGGCCGGCAATGTCGGTTTCAGACTGACCACGCAGGAGGCGCTGATGCGCACGGGCGCAGGCTCGGAAGTGGGCACGAAGTTCGCGAGCGGCATGACACTGAAGATAGCCTTCGTGGTCCAGGAGAAGAAGGGCAACCGGCTGATGGAACTGTATGTGAACGGCATATTGAGCGGTGCAAAGCAGTACGCCCCGACAGACAGCCTTCTGCAGGACGAGCCGGCCAACATCAGGATAACGAGTGAGAGCGCGGACGTGGAGGTAAGGAACCTGCGCATATACAACCGTGCATTGGGCGATGACGAGGAACTTGCCAACTACATGGTGGACCGCCCGACGAGCGATGAGATGGTGTTTCTGTTCGAGAAGAACCAGGTGATGGACGACGAGGGCACTGATGTCGATATAGACAAGCTGAGGGCGATGGGCAAGAGCGTGATGCGCATCGTGGGCGACGTTAACTTAGTGAACCAGACGAACAACAAGAAGTTCGAGGTGCCGGTCGATATATACTTCTATTCGGCCTACGGCAAGGAGTATGACTTCATCATCTACCAGTGCGGTCTGCGCATACAGGGAACATCATCGACGACCTACCCGAGAAAGAACTACCGCATATACTTCTCAAGAGAGAGCAAGTACGGCACGAAGTTGTATGTGAACGGAGTGGAGGTTCCTGACTTCAAGTATTCGTTCAAGCCGGGGGCACGTCCCATTGACATTTTCTGTCTGAAAGCCGACTTCTCGGACTCGTCCTCAACGCACAACCCCGGCGGTGTGCGCATCGTGAACGATATTTGGAAGAAATGCGGCTGGCTGACTCCGCCACAGGCGGCATACAAAGGCAACTACGACGTGAGAATCGGCGTGGACGGTTTCCCTATGGACCTGTTCTATGACAACGACGGGACAGGTGAGAACGTGTACTTAGGCAAGTACAACTTCCTGAACGAGAAGAGCGGCAGCGGCATCATCTACGGCTTTGAGGGTATCGAGGGTTTCAATGACGAAGCAACACTCAATGGTGAACGCAACAAGTGCATCTGTCTGGAGTTTCTGTACAACTCTGAGGCACTGTGTCTGTTCGGTACGAGCAACATGGACTCGTTTGACGACGCACTGGAGTTCCGTTTCAAGGCCGATGACACATGGGCGACGGCGCACGAGGACGACAAGGCAGCTGTGAAACGCCTTTGGGAATGGATTTATTCGTGCAAGGGCAACCCGACAAAGTTCTTGAACGAATATGAGGGCTATTTCGGCAACGACTCGCCCTTTGCATGGTATCTGATAACCGACTACCTGATGGCTGTCGATAACCGCGCGAAGAACATGATGCTCGTGACATGGGACGGCAAGATATGGTACTTCATTCCCTACGACATGGATACCATCTTCGGCGAGCGGAATGACTCGGTGCTGAAGTACGACTATACGATAACGTGGGAGACGATGGACGAGAGCATCGGCTCGTATGCCTTTGCAGGGCATGACTCGGTATTGTGGGAGCTGGTGAGAGGCTGCCCCGACAAGTTGCGCGAGGTGGCCGACAAGCTGCGCTCTACCATGTCGTTGGAATATGTGCTGAAAGTGTTCAACGAGAAGCAGATGGGCAACTGGTGCGAGCGCATCTACAACAAGGACGGTATCTATAAGTATATCAAACCGCTCACGGATGGCGTGACGAGTGCTGACGGAACGACCAATTACTACGACTACCTGTACGCGTTGCAGGGCAGCCGGTACGCCCACCGCACCTTCACCATTCAGAACCGCTTCGCCCTGCTTGACAGTCAGTATGTGTGCGGCACATACAGAAAGGACAGCTTTGCGGCCTACTTCGGCTACAAATTTGGCTCGGATAACCGCAAAATAAGAATCACGGCAAGCGAGCGTTACTACTTCGGATACGGCTACACAAGCGGAACGCCTCACCAAAGTGCGGTGCTGGCCGAGGACACGGGTAGCACGGTAAACCTGACATTGGATACAGATCTCATTGTGAACGACCCGCAGTACATCTACGGCGCAAGCCGCATCATGGGGCTTGACCTGACGGACGTGAGCCACGCTATACTGCAGACGCTGAACCTGAACAACTGCACGGCACTGAGGACGCTGGACGTGAGCTGTGCCCAGGCACAGACAACGCTGAACGCCCTGTTGGTAAACGGTTGTCGGAACTTGCGGACATTGAGCATGACCGGTCTGAAGTCCACAGCCTTTACAGGCATAGACCTGAGTAACAACACGAAGTTGGAGACACTGAAAGCAGGCCGGACGGCACTGACAGGCGTGAACTTCGCACAGGGCGCACCGCTGACGAGCGTGACGCTGCCTGCGACATTGCAGACGCTGGAGTTGCGCTATTTGGGCAAACTGAGGACAAGTGGCCTGACATTAGAGGGCACGGGCAATATCACACGCTTTGTGGTGGATAATTGTCCCGGCATAGACTGGCAGACATTGTATGCAAGATGTACCAATGTAAAGTATCTGCGCGTGACTGGTATCGACATGGAGGGCGACGGCAGCCTGCTGACCTCGCTGATGGCGATTGGCGGCGTGGACGAGAACGGTGGCAACGTGGATACCTGCCGACTGGTGGGCACATACCGACTGACGCAATACAAGGCCGATGAAGAGTACGATGCACTGCAGCGGCACTTCCCCGAACTGAACATTGTACAGCCCGAATACACCATGCTGGAGAGCGACGAGAGTGTGGCAGACGATGCGAATATCTCCAATCTTGACAACGGAACGGGCTACAAGTACGGCAACGACTACAAGCCGAGCGGGCACATAGAGGCAATCTTCAAGAACCGCCACCGTGTGCTGGCGAAGGTGACAAAGAAGGCTACGACAAGAAATGTGAACATCGCCAATGTGGATACCGTGGTGAACAACCTTGACGGTGAGATGACATATTGCCCACTTGCAGACACGGACAGCAACAAGTATTATGATGGCACGGTTGCAAAGCTGGACGGCACGGAGGGCGACTGGATGATGTATGAGCCATTCTTCTGGAGCAAGGGCATCAACGACTTCCTGAACGGCAAGAACTACAGCTGCTACAGTTCAAGGGACAAGGACCACATGCCGACGGTGCCGAACGTGGACGTGCTTACGCTTGCGGACATCAAGGCACGTCAAGGCGGTTATACCAGCGGAAAGAAGATAATGAGCGGCAAGGACACCATCAAGAACTCCTACAGCACAGACAGCACCTATTCCGTATGTATGGTCGATGTCAGCGGTTACAAGAAAGTACGCTGGCCGAGTGTGCCAGGAACCAATCTCGTAGGCTCAATATTTGCTGATGCAAGCGGTAATGTGGTGAAAGACATCGTGGTTCCGACTCTGGGCAGCCGTTTCGAGGCCGGTATGTATCTTATATCAGATGTTCCGGAAGGTGCGACAGCATTGTATTTCTCCATTTTGAACACGGCAGAGTTCGATAAGGTAGTCCTCTCCAACAGTGAGAAGATAGAGGACATGGAGCCGGAGTGGTTCGCCAATGACGAGCACTTGTGCGCCGTTGTGGGCAGCTCGGTAGTCGGCAGCAAGTTGCGCTCTGCCATAACAGGCAACAGCACCACCGGCAGTATGTCATGGACGGACTTCCACTATTACAGCGTGCAGCGAGGCATGCAGCAGATAGACGCGCTGATGCACTTCCGTATTGCCAACTTGAGCTATGCCAAGTATGGGCGCAGGAATATGCAGGAACAGTGCGGTGCCGGCCAGCATTCCTATATGAGAACAACCGGCGGTACAGCGTCAAGAGGTATGCAGGACACCATTGGCTTTGAGGAGGCAAGCGGAATCAACCCGAATGTGACAAACAACACCTCCGATGCAGGCGTGCACCTGTATGCCTGGTATATAGAGAAAGACGAGTACGGAGCCACAAAGGTGACTCAGGTGAACAACATCTGCTGCATAGGTTACGAGGACATCTACGGAAACAAGTACGACATGATGGACGGTGTGGACTTGCCGAACACGAGCGGTAACGTCGGCAAGTGGCGTATCTGGCTACCTGACGGTACAGCCCTTATGATAAAAGGTATGACCAACAGCGACTACTGGATAACCACTGTGGCACATGGCAAGCTGATGGCCGTGATACCTGTTGGAGCCATGAATGGCTCGTCCACCACCTACTATTCTGACAAGTACTGGTTCAGTTCGGCATCAGGCCGTGTGGTCTATCGTGGCAGCTACAGCGCGTACCCGTTTGGCGGTGTTTCTATGTCGAATGCGAGCTACGGTTCCTCGAATACGATCACGAGCATCGGTTCTCGTCTGGCCTTCCGCGGCCAAATCGTGAAGGCGCAAAGCGTGGTCGCGTACAAGGCGTTGGACGAGGTAGCGTAACGCGAAGCGCGACAAAGCGGGAGCGAAGCGACAAAACGAAAAGAACGGGGTTCGGATAGTGTCCGGACTCCGTTCTTTGGATATACGAATACCGGCGCGTAAGCCGGTCGAAAATATTTTGGGGTGGGGGAGTACCCCAGAGGTACATTTCGTTTTAAGAAATTATGCGGTTCGTTATGGAAAGGCGAAACGCTTCGTTTTGCGGATTATACTTGCAAAGATGCAGCATAGTATGTTCCGAAGGCACCATAAGAGCCTTTCCAGTAACCTCCTACAGGTTTCCCTTTAGGCATTGCATCTTCGTTGAAGTCAATGACATCTTCTCCTTTTCCAATGATTTCAGATGCACGAGTAATGCCCGGTACGCCACCACTAAAGTTGCTTTGGGCATGTATAAGGGCCATCAATAGCTCAGACATTCTTATGTGTCGTTGAAGGTCTGCTTTTTTAGCCTCAGTTCGTTTGGCATAGAATGATTTGAGAAGCCAACAATAGAAGCTATAGTAACGAATTCTTAGTGTCACGACATTAAGTCCAGGCAACAGCGTTGTAAACAGTTGCTCAGATGCAGTGCGAATACCTAGTGGATTCAGTCCAACACTTAGTGGTTTGTTGTCTCCCATAAAGGGAGCATAGCTCATATTGCCTCTTAACATATCACATATACTAATAGTACATTTCTATATAACTATATGCCTTCTCAAAAACGTCATTATCCTTAATCTGGTATTTAATCCAAAGGATAGAACGCAGTTTCTTCTTTATCTCACGCTTAGCAGTAACGCTTTGGAATGCGTCATTGAACTGTCGGATGATATTGACAACTTCATTGTCTATGTCATTTACTACTTGTTCAACGATGAAAGGTGTTTCCTCTGTCTTAATGCTTTGGAAAAGATCCGTTAGAGCTGCCTTTGCCTGGGCACGCTTGTCCTGTGGTTTTTCAATTTCCTTTTCTGCCTCCAACAACTCACGAGCCATTTGCAACAACTGCTTTAGGAAGTCGATGCTTGAAATCAGGTTTTGCTCCATACGTTCACGAAGTTCATCCAATTTATCGGCAAACTTCTTGAACTTTGGATCACCTTTATGTTCACCAAGTCGAATCTTCAGCATCTTCTCCACCTCGATGATTTTCTTCTCGCGTTTCTTTTCGTCCTCTAAAACAGAGTTGATAATATCAGCGTCAACAACGAGGTCTTCAAGTGGAGTGCCAATGTCAATGGTATCAATATTGTTATGGATTATCTCTATGGTCTTAGCTCCAAGCAAAGTCCAAATCAGGTTTCCGCCACTTACAGGGCGTACACTTTGATATACCTGAGCCAACCAAGTGTAATCACTTGAATAAGGAGCGAGGAATTCGTCAGGCGAAATAATCTCCCAAGCTTTTGCCAGACGTGCGAAGTGACGTGCGAAGTTTGTCTTCACGCCTTCTTCCTTCAGGCATTGTTGCGCAGCAGTCAGTCCTTCCCATCCACCAATGGTGCGGTCAACACCTGGGAAGAACTGCAAACATTCCTGCATGAATGTAGGAATGACAGCCTTAATCTCATCCATATTCTTGATGATAGTCTTCACACTTTCCTCATCGAATGCAAGGCTCTTAGCCACATCCTCAAACACACCAACAAAGTCAACAATCAAGCCGCACTTCTTATTCTCGTTATAGGTACGGTTTGTACGGCAGATGGCCTGTAATAGTGTATGGTTCTTCATAGGCTTGTCAAGATACATGCATTGAAGAATTGGCGCGTCAAAACCTGTCAGCAGTTTGCTGGTCACGATGACGAACTTCAAAGGTGACAACGGGTCACGGAATTGGTCGAGCAGTTTCTTTTCCTCATCGCGACTACGCTTATATGCCTTGTATTCATCCGCTTTATCACCCGCAGTATGCATAACGATGGTTGTCTGGTCATCCGTACCAAGCAAGGCATCTAATGCTTTCTTGTACTTCACGCAGCAGTCACGGTTATATACCACTACCTGAGCCTTCATAGCTGTTGGCTCCACATACTCACGGAAATGGTTTACGATATATTTACATACATCATTGATACGCTTTTCTGCCGTAAAGAATGCCTCTACACTTGTGCGTCGAACAAGTTCTTGTTTGTCTTCCTCGCTAATCTGGTCGGTCAGTGCATCAAACTCTTCCTGAAGCTTAGCCTCGTCAAGATGCATTTCCACAGGAACAGTTTGGAAATTCAACTCCAAAGTGGCTCCATCATCGACAGAGTTCTGGAAAGTGTACTTGGAAATATAGCCATATTCATCCTCTTCACTACCGAAGCAAGCAAAGGTGTTGTGATCATTGCGGTTGATAGGCGTACCTGTCAAACCGAAGAAAAATGCATTAGGCAATGCTGTTCGCATTTTCTTTCCGAGGTCGCCTTCCTGTGTGCGGTGGGCCTCGTCCATGAGCAGGATGATATTGTCGCGGTCATCAATGACCTCGCCATCGTTCAGGTCACCAAACTTAAAGATGGTAGTTATGAGTATCTTGCGTTGGTGAATCTTCGTTTCCAGTTCTTCCTTAGAAGAAATTCCATCCACGTTTGGAATCTCTGCACGAGTAAAGTCACCCGTGATCTGGTCTTCCAAGTCAATACGGTCATCCACAATTACCACTGTCGGAGCCTTCAAATCATTCTGACGGCGTAGTTTCTGGGCGGCGAACACCATTAGCCATGATTTACCTGAACCTTGGAAGTGCCAGATGAGTCCCTTTCTCGGACCCTTTCCAGTCCGATATGTACCCAACACTCGTTGCACAATGGCTTCCCCACCGAGATATTGCTGGTAACGGCATACAATCTTTATCTTCCTACCACCCGAAGTACCCGTAAATACTGTATAATAGCGATAGATGTCAAGCAAACGTTCTGGCGTAATCAGTGAAATATAGTTGTGCTCCACATCTTCAAGCGTACCATGCCGACGTTCCTCATCTGCAAACCAAGGTCCCCATTTATCCACGGGACAACCAACACTGGCATACTGAATTTCACGTCCTTCGCTGGCAAAAGTAAGGATGTTCGATACAAACATTTCTGGAATGCTCTTTTGATAGTGAAGAATATCGGTTGCACCATCAGCCCATGTCACAGAAGACTTAACTGGTGTCTTGGCTTCACCAATTATCATTGGTATTCCATTGATGATATATACCAGGTCAAGACGCTTGCCGCCTTCCTTACTCTTGCGAGGGAACTCCCATTGATTGGTGACAACACAGCGGTTCTCCGAAGGTTTGTCGCTGAAGAAGCGGATGTTGATATTCTCGCCATCCTCGCCGAAAGGATAGGAGTTTTCTTCAAACAGCAATCGACGGAAGCGGTCATTAGCGTTAATCAACTCTTCATGATTGGTGCCAATGCTACATGCAGCACGAAGTCTGTAAACCACCTGTGCTGCTTGGTCTTCAGTGATGGGGTTAAGCCGCCTCAGTGCTGTGACAAGCCATTCTGTCACCAGCACTTCGTCAGGCAATCGTGGAACTTCCTGCGGCTCCACATAAATCCAACCACACTTTCCTGCGGCATTGATGAGCATCTGCTCAACCGTATTGTCTTCGTTAAAGTATGCCATTTTATTCGTTATTACATTAAATCTTTGCTCTATCAAAAAAATGAAGAGAGGAAAATTTCAATTAGACAACTTCTCTTTTACAATTCTATTTAGTTCTCTTATCGCTTCTTCCAAATAGTTTGATTCTTCATCTTTCGTACAATACATCCGTTCTTCATTAATATCATTTGTGTCAAAGTATTTTTGCTTAATATAATCAAGAAGTTTTTTATGAATATTATAACAAACAAAGTATTTTTCTTTACACCAATCGTTCATTAGCTCAACGAGAGGTTTATCTAAGGTGTTATTTGCAATAAACATGCCCTGCTGAGAAATGATTCTATCGTTGATAATCTGATATTCACAATCAAATTTTAAGGCCGGAATACTTATCTTCACAGGATTCTCAGGATTGTCTTCCACAGCGACAAAATTCCAATCTTTAAACTTCAAATAAGGAAGCTTCAAAAATTCTTTTTCAACATCCTTTGTGTCCACCATACCAGCTGTAAACAATTTGTCTTTTTGCAACATGTCATTCAGTTGCTCAGCACTATTCCCCATTACATTTTGAACACTACAATTAACCCAGTCAATCTTTTTGTTAATTACATAAAGAGATATATAATCAGACAATTGGGTTTGGGTATCACTTAATGTCCTATCGCATTTATCCCATGCAAAATATAATGCACCAAATATAGAATGAGAGAAATCAAGCACTGGTGATGGCATTCCGTAATGCTGCATCAGTGCTAAGATAAACAAATCGTTATCAGAGATTCCATTATCTTTTATATATTGCTTCACACGATTATTTTCTCGTGTCAACTCTATACTATCCATAATAAAATTATAATAGTCTTCTATGTTCGTTTTTTTACTGATTGCATCAGATAGCATCCACTGAACCTGAGAAGAACTATATAGTTTATATGTAGCGGTATTAATACCACGATACAAAAAATCCTTTTCATGTGAAGAATACATGCTGACAATAGAATCTACTTCTTCTTCGTTGTCAATTTTGAAATTTTCTTTAAAAACTTCACTCTTTTCTTCAAAACTTTCGTAATTAGGAGGTGTCATAATTAAATACTTTATATGTTATAATAGTTGATTATACTCTTTTTAACTTTGCCCATTAACGCTACAGATTCGCGCCCGCCAGATCCTGATTTATCGGCCTGTTCTGCAATGGTAACAAACTGCTGCTGTTTGTCTATTGAAGGAAGAGGAACCTGTATCTTCCCAAGATTAGCTCTGCTAACACGAAGTCTAGTAGTTCCACTAAGAACTTTCTTTATTTGCATAGCATAATCAGGAGTGTTTGTAAATGCTACAAAGAACTTTGGAAGCACCTTGTCATTTAACCTTATGATAGTGCAATCAACAGCAGTGATGGATTTGCCTAATCCTGCAGGAATAATGCAGGCTCGCCCAACAGGCTCAGGTAATCGGGAGATTAAGATGTCCCCCTCTACCACCTCTGTACAGTTCAGCCGATTGAAAGTTTCTTCGCTGATATATCGAGCCCTATCTCCTTTATCTTTGAATGTACCTACACCAACATTTCCCGTTTGAATAAGCCTAATTCCAGAACCAGATTGGTCTTTAGCTTCTATCCAGTCTCCATCAATAAAAGTATCGCATAAAGAAGATAATGCGACCCTTTCTGCAAGACAACCAAACATCTCGATAAATTGCGATTTGCGTCCGTCAAATCCTGATTTATCGGCCTGTCGTGCTATGGAGACAAACTTCATTTGTTCAGACATTGGAGGGACAATGACCTTAATGCTTTGGATGTGTTTCAGGTTTAATCCACCTCTTCCATCAACATCTCCAGACATTGAGCGCAATTCTTTATATCTGCCCCTCAGATTATGAAATAGATATTCATAATTCACTTCCTCATTTGGTACAATAGCACATAAAGATTGATTCGTGCAAAGTTCTATATCATTGATGGCGACCGTTCCTCGTGTTTTCCCCTGTCCTGCAAGAGCTACAACGATGGAATGAATTGGAACCATTTTAGTACTACAGCCATCATAACCTTGTTGTGTAATCTTTGCGTCTGTATCCTGCACTCTCCCTTTATGTACCTCACCAGAACTCATCCAAGGAATATTACCATTATCCCAGTAAGACGGAATCTTCGTACTGGGGGTTGCGCCAGCAAAACATTCAGCAAAATCGCCAACCTTTTTAATATCGTAGGATTTTGGATTATTATCCACACCCCCAAACATCTCGATAAATTGCGATTTCACCATTTCTTCAGTGGCCACAAGCAGTTTCTTGTATGATTCTTTCAGACGATAAGCCGCCCAAAGTTTATCTGCAAGAACCTTTTGTTCTGCGAGAGGGGGTAAATCAAATTCGTAGTCAGCAAGATCTGAGAATAGAACATAAGGATTTGTTGATCCTTTAGAATGAGCTATTGACCAACGTGTAAATGCATCAGAAAGCATTATGAAAGGAAGTAGTCGATTATCAAATAATGCTTCGTCCTTGCTTTCAAGTACAAATGTTGTATTTGCGCAAATACCTTCGAAATCTGCGACGGCTACTTTCTTCAGATATGTCCTTCGTGATCCATATAATATTTGGCCAGGTTTGAAAATGCGTGTAAAAGCCGGCCCCACATCGTCAGTTTCAAAACTTCCATAACGATGTATTGTTAGATCCTCTGAATCCATATGGTCACCTGCAACGTAATGCTCATACGGATTGTTTGCCCTATCAACATTTATCTTAACATCTCGAACGATGTCACCAAACTTAACTATTGCCATATTATTCGATAATGTTTAAGAATTGATTAACTTGACTATGCATAATAACGGACTGATTGAGCCATTCTTTAATGGATTCATCATAATCGTATTGCTGTGTATTATCGGAGTTGACTACATAGCTCTGAATACTAATCAAGGCTCGGTTTGACGAGATAGCAGCATTATCAACAACCTTGGCAAACCCATCGATGTCTATAAAAGCATTATAGGCATCAACTATCTTTTTGATATGATGCTGTTCAAGATAACTTTCTGCATTCTTTCTCGTAACTTCATCCTTGGCATCAATAAAAAGCACTTTTCCCTTCCTATCACTTGATTTCTTTTTTCGACATATAATGATACATGCCTCCATAGATGCATTGAAGAATAAGTTTGGCCCTAATCCTATGACACACTCCAAGAAGTCAAGTTTTATAAGTTCTTCGCGCATGGCTTGTTCTTCGTCGCGGAACAACACGCCATGAGGAAACAGAATAGCACATCTACCTGTTTTATCATCCATACTTGCAAGAATATGCTGAAAGAACGCATAATTAGCCCGGCCTTGTGGCGGAGTACCCAGGAAGTTTCGTCCCCATTTGTCATTCATGAACGCTTCACGGTTCCACGTCTTAATACTATACGGCGGATTAGCCAACACAATATCGAACTTGCGCAAATGGCTACCATCAACGAAAGCAGGATGTGCAAGCGTATCTTCACGAACAATGCTGAAATCCTCTACACCGTTCAGATAGAGATTCATGCGGGCGATAGATGCTGTCAGCGCATTGATCTCCTGCCCGAACACCTTTACTCCCTGCCAGGGGTGTCCCTTTTGGCGAAGGAAATCAAGGCACTTCACAAGCATTCCACCAGATCCACATGTGGGGTCATAGATACTTTCGTCTGGCTGTGGCTGAAGGATTTCTGCCATCAGCGTTACCACCGTACGGTTGGTATAGAATTCCTGTGCGGTATTGCCTGCATCGTCGGCAAACTTACCCACAAGGTATTCGTATGCCTGGCCCATCTCGTCGGCAGGACAGGAAGACAAGCCAAGGTTATAACGTGAGAAGTCTTCGATGAGCGAGGTGATGATGTGGTCGGGCATCTTGTTCTTGTTCGTCCATCCGTCTTTCGGGCCGAAGATACCATCCAGACCACCAATGACACGACCATCAGCTTCTTCGCCTGGATTGGCCTGCTCGATGGCGATGAACGCTTCTACCAAGCGCTGGCCAACATTCTCGGTCACCTCGCGTACATCACGCCAATGAGCACCATCAGGGATGCGGATGGCCAACTCAGCAGCTTGCATACCAGCATATTCCTCACCTCCTTCAGCCACAAAGCCATCGAACTGCTCATCATATACATCGCTGATACGCTTGAAGAACAGCAATGGGAAAATGTATTCTTTATAGCCGGCGGCATCTATCTGTCCGCGCAGTCGGGTTGCAGCTCCCCAGAGGAACGACTTCAGTTCGTCCAATGAGATGGTCTCGTCAGGTCGGCGATATGGTATATTCTTATGCTCTTCCTTCATGTTGTTCATTCTTTATGAGCTTGGGATTGTTCTCTTGCTATAGCGATGGCTTTCTTCAATTTGGCTGCCAAAAGCTTCTTATCGGGAAGTTGGGTGTAATATTGAGCAACTTTTATAGGACTGTTTTCATCCAGCATGAGATATTCAACGTGCTCAGTATTTCCTTCCGAACACAGAATAAGACCTATAGGCGACTCTTCCCACTGTTTCCTTTCGTTCTGGTTCAGATACCTCAGATATAGTAACATTTGTCCCTCATATTCGGGTTTGAATTTACCCAGTTTCAAATCGATGGCAACTAGGCGTCTCAATTCCCTATGGAAGAATAGCAGATCGATGTAATAATCTACAGCATCTACAGTAATACGCTTCTGGCGTGCTACGAATGTAAAATCGGAGCCTAACTCTTTGATGAAGTCTTCAATCTGCGTGATAATCGCGGTTTCCAGGTCGCTTTCCGAGAACACATCTGGCAAGCCAAGCATGTCAAGTATATAGCTACTCCTAAAGACCATATCTGGTAGTAACTGATTATTGTTCCTTGCTTCCTGAAGCTCTTTTTTAATAACTTCTTCTGGTTTTCTGCTTATGGCCGTGCGCTGGTACAGCTGCTGATCTATCTTCTCGTCCAAGGTACGGGTATCCCAATGTTCTATCGTACACATTTGTGCATAGAACTGTCTTTCAAGGGAATCTTTCACACCCATGAGGGAACGAAGATGTGTCCAGCTTAATTGTGTACGAGTGGCGTACACAATTTCATCTTCGGTAAAAGTGTACGCAGCGCGTACACAATGTTGCAGTTTGTAGATGCTCCAACCACTTCCGTACTGTTCGGTTAATCTTTTGGAAAGATTTTTGAGTATCTGTTTTCCGTATTCGGCTCGCTGATTATATAGCACATCTTCCTTAATACGCTTACCCACATACCAGTTGGTAAGGCATACCTCTGTATTGACGTATACTGCAATCTTATTACGAGTCTGGTCTATAATGTTACAGACATCGTTGAATAAGACTATTTCGTTGTTTTTATTAACAATCTCTTCCATCAGCCTAAGCATTTATTATTTTTCTAAATTCAGCTTCACGAAGTTTCACTTCTTCGTAAGCAGCCTTGAACTCTGCCAGCACCTCGGTATAAGGTTTGATAGCCTCACGGTGGTATTGCACATATTTATTGGGCGATAGGTCATAACCCTTTGCTGCAATATCGTCGAGTGTTACCACCTGTGAGAAGTCTTCCACGTTCTCATAATTGATATACAACTCGAATAATCGGTCAACATCCTTCTGTTCCAATATGTTTTGAGCTCGTTTCGGAGTCAGAATCTTGGTGCCGTCTATCATCAAGATACGCGCACTATGTGCAGCGGGCTTCATCTTGCGAATAATCAGGAAGCACGGTGAAAGGCCTGTTCCATAGAAGAGTTTATCGCCAAGGGTAACAACGGCCTCTACCATATCACTTTTCACCAACTTTTCACGGATGCGTCCTTCTTCATTGCCTCGAAAGAGTACTCCCTGCGGCATTACCACAGCCATGCGTCCCTTGCCAGGAGCCATCGATGCTATCATGTGCTGAATCCATGCATAGTCACCACATGAGTCGCTGGGTGTCCCCCAGATGTTACGTCCATATTTATCTGATGACCATTCCACCGAGCCCCATTTCTCCAACGAGAATGGGGGATTGGCTATCACACAGTCGAACTTCGCAACCTCTCCACCTTGCAAGATTTTCGGATTGCGCAGCGTGTCGCCTTGCATGATGTTGAAGTCGCTGGCACCATGCAGGAAAAGGTTCATCTTGGCAATAGCCGAGTTAACCACATTCTTCTCCTGACCGAAGATGTTTCCACAACAGAGGCTACTATGATTCATGTGATGTACGGCCTCAATAAGCATACCACCAGAACCGCAAGCTGGGTCATAGACACTTTCACCGGGTTGAGGATCGAGGATGCGTACAAGTAATTGCACCACGGAACGAGGAGTATAGAACTCACCAGCCTTTGCCTTTGAGTCATCAGCAAATTTCTTCAGCAAGATTTCGTAGGCATTGCCCATTAGGTCGGTAGGATAGTCATTGTTTCCAAGTTTCCTTGTACTCAGATGTTCTATCAGGTCACGTATCTTTCCGTCTGAAAGGTTTTTCTTGTCCGTCCATTTCTGAGCACTGAACATACTAAGCACACCATAAAGCGTATCAGGGTTGGCTAACTCTATACCACGCATAGCACCAACGATGGCCGCGCCAAGATTCTCGGTACGTTCACGTACATCCTGCCAGTGACAACCATCAGGAATAACAAAGCGATGCTGTTCTGGTAATGTCGCATATTCCATGTCGCCACCGCTTTCTCCCAAAGCCGCCTCAGTCTCTTCGTCATACACGTCAGAGATACGCTTGTAATAGAGAATAGGCGTTATATAGTCCTTGAAGTTATCTTGACTCACAGGCCCGCGCAGAATATTACATGCCTCGAACAGAAAGTTGTACAAGTTCTGTACACCTTCCAGTTTCAACTCTTGGGCAGTCTTGGGGGTATCGGATAACCTTGTGGATGTTTCTTTCTTTTTTCTTATCATTATTCTAACGGACGTACTAATTCATTTACATTTACTTCCAATACTTTTGCTATTAGCAATAGCATCTCCAAATTAGGTTGCGTTGTATTCGTCACCCACTTGGAAATGGTTGCTTGGTCTTTACCTAATTGCTCAGCCAGCCATTTATTACTTTTGTCTTTTTCGGCTAAAACGACCTTAATTCGGTTGAGATGCTTACTGTCCATATTATATATAATGTATATTCGATTACAAAGGTACTGTTTTTTTGACAAATATATTCTTTTTATGGATAAAAATAAACAAAAGCCGCAAAATATTTGAAGAAAACGCAAAATTGACAGTTAAAGTTTTGATAAAAGTTAGTCTGTAATTCGGTTCCTTGAAGACTTTTAGCTCAAACTTTGTACTGAAATTGGTTGTTTTAGCAGTTGATTTGACTAAAAATTGCCATTGTTGGCATATTTTAGTCGCGAATATTTGGTTAGATAAGCAAAACTTATTACCTTTGCATTACCAAAAAGCGCCAATAGTGGCAGAATTTAGGAACAATATGGAAGAAATCAAAAGAGATAGGTATCTCAAACAACTGATAGATAGCCGACAGAACGGCTTTATCAAAGTCGTGACAGGAATCCGTAGATGTGGCAAGTCATATCTACTGAATGTTTTGTTCTATCACTATCTATTGGATAAAGGTGTGGCAGAAGACCATATTATCCGCATTGACCTTGAGTACCGCATGAATAAGGAGCTGAGAAATCCAGATACAATGCTCCATTATGTTCATGACAGAATCAAGGACAGTGACCTATATTATATCATCATTGATGAGGTGCAATTGATGGATGAGTTTGTAGATGTATTGAACAGCTTCCGGCATATTACTAATGCCGACACATACGTGACTGGCAGCAATTCACACTTCTTGTCATCAGATATTCCTACAGAGTTTCGTGGACGAGGAGAAACCATACATGTTAATCCGCTGTCTTTTTCCGAATTCTATTCTGCTGTTGGTGGTGACAAGCAGGATGCATGGCGCGAATATTACACCTATGGTGGTTTACCTCTTGTTCAGTCATTTGAAACGGAGCAGAAGAAGATTGGCTATCTGAAGAACTTGTTTGAAACTGTTTATCTAGCGGACATCATTGAGAGACATAGAGTACAAAACGAGAATGAAATGCGTGAACTGGTGCTCATCATGGCATCATCCATTGGCTCCCCATGCAATCCGACAAAACTTTCAAACACTTTCAAAAGTGTAAAGAACGTAAATATCACAAACAAGACTATTGGTAATTACCTTACTTATCTGACGGAATCATTTCTGCTGAACAAAGCCATACGCTACGATATAAAAGGTAAGAAATACATCAACACGCTCACAAAATATTATTTTTCAGACATCGGTTTGAGAAATGCTATCCTTGATATGCGCCAACAGGAAGAGACGCACATCATGGAGAACATCATCTACAACGAACTTATCACGCGTGGCTATAGTGTGGACGTTGGAATGGTGGAGATAAAGAAGCAAGACAAGGATGGCAAGTGGGTTCGTATTCAACTGGAAGTGGACTTCATCGCCAGTCTTGGAAGCAAGAAATATTACGTGCAGTCGGCATTGTCTATACCAGACAGAGAAAAGGAGATACAGGAGTCTCGTTCACTGACGAACATCAATGATTCTTTCAAGAAGGTTATCATTGTGAAAGACCACATTATGCCTCGTCGAAACGAGGAGGGAATACTCACAATCGGTCTTTTCGACTTCTTACTCAAAGAGGACAGCTTGGATTTATAATCATTCTTGTATAGCGCATAAATTATGGTGAAGTTTTTCAAAATAATAGAGAAGATAGTTTGGATTATTGCAGCATTGACAATAGCTGCTGTCCTGGCAATGGTCTTCATTGGTGCTTTTGCTAATCTCGACAAAGCCCAGTTTGACTGGTCTTCTTATATTCCGTATTTCTATGGTGCAGCGGCTGTGGTTGTTCTCTATAAGATTGTTGTCTTGTACTACACATCCTTCTATCAGACAGAGATAGATGAGAAGACTGGGATATTAGTCTCTTTGGACGATGAGATGAAAAAGTTTCGTGCCAATTCGCAGGAGGGTTCCCTTCCTGATGCCAAATTTGAGGCTATCATGGAAGCGGTGAAACAAATTCCACAAACTGATACAAATGCTATTTTGACAGTTCTTCAAGAGCGAATTCCCTCGGTTGTACAGACATTGGTTGACCAACAGGTTGCAGAGATTAAACGGAACCTAATGCTCGAAAACGAGAAACGGATGCGTGAAATCAATATTCTGTCCGCTAATGTTTCTGATGTATTGGAAAGACGAGAACATCTGCTCAACCTTGAAGCAGAAATCAAGCGATGTCAGGAAGAAGAACGAAAGAGGCGACTGACCAATACAGAAGAGTACACTATGCTTGTATTCTCACTTGCTGGTACTCCTGTAGAAAATGTAGAAAAAGTATGCGACGTTGTCAAACTGTTTATTGAAACTGGCCAGGTATCTGCCAACAAGGATTTAGGCATTCCATTGAATAAGAAACTACGCAATGCTGAGTTGAAACAGTTCGTCACCAATATAATAAGGTATAACGGGAAAGACTATCTCGATGGAGACTCTTTCCTCCAAACCGCCTTCTGCGAATGGTTCAGTGGCAAGAAAGAGAACATTGCCAAGAACTACTCCGTGCTCCCAAAAGATTCATTAGTATCGAAGGAGGGTGTGGAAGCTGATTTAGTGATTTTGAGAAATATAGTTAGAAAGAATGGGTGATAGAACTAAAGGTTTCCTCAATATTTTACAAAACATGAAAAATAGCTACTAGAATGATTATTTCATATACCTATCCTTATGAGCTGACACAAACTCCAATGTTTGCTGATACTGAGAAAGATTTTGAAAAAATTCCAGTAAAAACATCTGGCTATATTGAGTCAAATAAATTTTTGGTCTCATTGTGGAACCAAGTGAATACACATATTTGCCCCAAACATTGTGTAGATAGAGCTCCTTGGGCATACTTCCCAGGAAAGTACATTGGAAAAAAAACTTCGGTCTCAGTTTTGGGGTTTTGTCAGACGAGCATAGGTGAATTATACTTCGCCTTGGAGTACCATAAGAAAGGAGATATTGACTCATTGTTAGTAATGCGTCCTACATCAAAACTTAAACATGAAGACATAAAGAGACTAACACTTTTAATCAATGATGCTATAGCCTGTATTGATAAAACTAAGCGTTTTTTATGTAAAGCAAATGTATTCGCGAAATTAAAAAGAATTCGTTTTGCAGAGTATCATGCAAGCAATTTTAGTATTATCCCCCGTGATGGCGGTTTTGATTTCTTCTTTTATGTGGATGCTATAGATAAATTTGAAGCAGAGCAGCAAGCACTTGAAAGATTGTATGAATTATGTGCATTTCTTACTGTTGAAACAAATATCTACTGTTCGTTTGAAGAGTTCTCTGTGAGAGAAAATGAACTATTACCAGAAAGTAAATCATCAAGCCCATTTATAGATGACTATGTAGACTATTATCCTGCAATAGATAACTGGAAAATTTGCATTTCAAGCTATGCATATAATTTTATAGGTAAGAAAATATTGTCAATAGGACGTTTTGAGAAAAGAAGCGAAATTGAAAAATATTTTATCTCTTCATGCAAGCATGTTCAAATCGGTGTTGAGACCGAATTAAAAATGGGAGATGTAGCTATTGCTGGTATTCCATTTGGGACTATAGGATTAACTAAAAGAGACCAACGAAATAAGGTGGAACATATGACTTCAGCACTGATGTCGTATTTATCAGCTATAGAATGTGCTACAGCAGCAGAGGGGCATCATGAAACATGTAAAGAATGTGGTGCTGTTATTTATAAAATTGCGAATAGAGTCCGTAATTTATCCGCAGAATTTTTGGGTGACGATCTTGGTAAAGTGTTTCATAAACTATATTCATATAGATCAAAGTTCCTACATACAGGAAGAATGGCATCAGACGCAAATATTGTAAGAACCATTCCATTACTAAGTGAATCTTCAGAAACAGGAGTCAAGGAGTTTGGTAATGTTGCCATAAAGGTAGATGGCAACATTCTTTCATTCAACGTAAGTAATATACGGGAGTGGACAACATATATTCTTAGGTGTTATTATCAGAAACGCATTCTTGGAAGAAATACATTCGCAAATGTATTCAATGATAGACGCGAATTATCATTAACCGATTTCCCATTGAGAATTACAGCTATCAGTCCAGAAGGAGGCGAACAGATGAAGAAAATATTCATCAAAACAGATACGCATAGGTTTAAGATACGTAGGTTTATTACACATGTGATTCACGGATTGAAAAGATTCGGTATTATACCTAATAAGAGTTAGTATTGGATGTTTTTTTATACAAAATCCACATTAATGCAATAAAAATAATCTTAGATAAAGTATTTTTGTACCTTTGCATCAACAAAAGGAAGAAATAAAGAGAAAAGGACAAAGAAGAATAGGAAGAGCATCGCACGGATGCTTATCGATATTTGTTGATTGATGACATTAAGGATGCTTATGGCGTTCCTTATCTGTACCAAAGCCTCTGTAAGTCGCTGATAATCAGTAGTGGCTAATTTTGAGGAAGTAAAATAATCAGATGAAAAGATACAAGAAGCCCCGCGCAAATGCTTTGTGCACTGCGCGGGGCTTCTTGTATCTTTTCAAGGGTATTTACGCACTCATGTTAGTAGGTTCTTGGAAATAAACAAGGATTAGTCTTGTTTCTCCAAATATCCTAGTTGAATGGCGGCGTTATAAAAGTCATTGCAATATTCTGCACCGTCACAAGTATATTGCCAATACCACTCTTTTTCTATGATATATTCAGTTGTGCTTGTTTTATCAAGAATGGCTTTAATCATTTTATGCTGTTTAGGGGTAAAATCATTCTCTGAATAAAAGCCATAATACGGTTTATGTTCATTGTCATTCTTACCATTCCAGCAACCAATGAGAACACCTTGTATTTTGATACCAAAATGATCATGCTTCTCATTTTTTAGTCCGTAACTTTTCCATGTAGGCAGTAATTCACGGTACCAGTCGTCAACTACGTCACATGAGATTGATTCCAGAAGTTCTCCCACTTCTTCTTCCAACTTCTTGATTTCATTTAGCTTTTCATTGATGTTATTCCAGTTTTCGATATTGGACTTATCTAAATTGAATAATTTCTCTTTTAAATATTTTTCCATTTCACGTTTTAATTTCAGGTTTTCTCTTGTTCCGTATTGCAGGTTAAGGAAGTCTGCAAACTGAATAATAAATGATTTGAGTATAGTTTCTTTGGCAGGAACAAATCTGAAACAATCTTTGGCTAACCATTCTGCAAGTTCTTGTTGCAAGACTATTGTATGTGGTTCGTAGTCTTGTTTAAATGATTTGATGCAGGAGCGGCAAAAGGTCGTTTTCTTTTCATTAAATAGAGGATCATCGCACTTGCAGCAGTCACCATTGGTAACACATTGTTGTTCACTTTTTGGCTTATAATAATCTTCGGGAAGCCGCCATACTGAATCCTGCATATTTTGAATATAACACGCATCATAGTTAGCGGGCAGTAATACAATAAATATGTTATCTTTTCCGTAGTGATGGTCCAAATTATTGTTGAGCTTATTGATATATCGGGCTATTTGGTTGGGTTGGTAGTTTGCGCCTTTTATTTTGTTTTCAAAGATGATTGCATACTTGTTATCTCTAACGCAAATGTCTATTTTATCTTTTTCTGTTGTGATGATAGGATTTTCTATCCAATGTGGTAGGAAACCTTTAGGAACAAGGAATTTTTCAATAAATAATTTCAGTAATAGATAAGTCCCTTCATGCTTGAACTTCAGAATTTCAGCCAAGGCCCAGCTGGTAGTGGGTTCATCTGATTGGTATCTTTCAAAGACGTTAATAGTATAAGGTTCTTTGTTTTCTGAGTGATGAAGAATATAGGTAAGTCCGTCAGAAATTGAAAACAGAAAACTATACTCTTTTAAGTGCTCTTCAACCAAATTGTCCGAAAGTTGTAAAAGTTCGTCAATATCTTGGTGGGATAGCATCATATGTTTAGTATTATATAGTTTATGAAATAATGAAAGTATAAAGTTACATAATTATGGGTGATAAAAGTGAGTTATTGTCGGAAAAATCTTATTCGGATTTTCTTCTTTATGCCATGTTTATGGATCCTATTATGCTGTTCTCATTTTAGAGTTTTTGAAGTATTTTGACGACTTCTCGGTCGGCGGGTAGCCAGCGAGGGGTGTCGAGTTGTTCGGGGGAGAGCCAGCGGGCATTTTCGTGCTCCTTGAGCAGGAGGTGGTCGGAGGGTAGGGAGCAGAGGTAGCAGTGGAGGGTGAGGTGGAAGGTGGGGTAGTCGTACTCGACGGTGGTGAGGAAGCGATCAACGCAGATGTCGGTGTCGAGCTCCTCACGGATTTCGCGCCTGAGAGCCTGTGTAGGCGTTTCGCCCGGTTCGATTTTGCCTCTCGGAAATTCCCAGAAGTCTTTGAACTCGCCATAGCCACGCTGGGTGGCGAGGTATTGCTGCTGGCGGCAGATGACGGCCGCTACTACTTCAATGCGTTTCATGATTTTTGTGTATGATGCGTATGTAAAAGTAATGATTTTTGTGGAGAGAGCCTTGGGGGCAGGGGCGTTTTTATACGGAAATGTAGATGGTGATGGCTTATTGCCGGCCGGAGAAAGGGGATGAAGCGGTAGACGAAAAAATGCCGCGCGAGCAAAGTGGCGGAGGATGAACTTGGCCGGATTGTGGTTTTTTACGAATTTTGTGAGGTGTATTTTTTTCTTTGGTCTTCATATGAAGGTGGGACCTTTGGGCTTCTCTTCTTTTGGGGAGGGAGGCAAGTAGTACAACATAGATTTCTTTTTGGGATATGGAGCAGCGTGATATTCATTTCAGTGATTCGTGGCGCGACAGAGCGCTGGGGGTTATTTTCGGACAGGCCGTGGGCGATGCGTTGGGGCGGGGTACGGAGTTTATGCGTAAGGATGAAGTAAAGAAATTTTATCCCGACGGTTTGTGGCGTTTTGAGCAAATCGTAAGGGACAGGCATCGCAGATTATGGAAAATGGGGGAATGGTCGGACGATACGGACATGATGCGCTGTGTGATGTCGGCCATTGTTGAGCAGAACGGAGGGGTTGATTATATGTCCATAGCCGCGAAGTTTAAGCAATGGGCCATGAATGGCGCAAGGGGCATGGGGCAGACTACTTACAACCTGATGATGATGATGGGCGACTATGCGGAACGGCCTTTCAAGGCGGCCGAACTGGTGTGGCGGATGGGGCGGTGTGACAATGCGCCCAACGGCAGTGTGATGCGTACGGCTGTGGTGGGACTGTTGCGTAACGACGTAGCGCGCCATGCTGAAAACATCGGGCGGCTTACGCATTTTGACCCGCGCTGTGTTGGGGCCTGCGTGGTGGTTTCCGAACTGGTTCACGCCTTGGTGTACGAGGAACGGGTGCTGACGCCGGCCGACGTGATGGCTCTGGCGCAGCAATATGATGAGCGGATTGCGGCATACGTGGAGAAAGCTGCGGCGGAGAATCTGTCGTCACTGGAGCTGGACGATCCGCTTTCCATGGGGTATGTTCTCAAAACGATGGGGGCTGCGCTTTGGGCCTGCTGGCATGCCGACCGTTTTGATTCGGGGTTGCAGGCTGTAGTGGGCGAGGGTGGTGATGCCGACACCAATGCGGCTGTGGCCGGAGCTGTAATGGGTGCAAGGTTCGGTTATGCCGGCCTGACGTCGCCCGAGGGGTATGACTATGTGGGAAAACTGTTGCGCAGGTCTGTGCTGGAAAGCGAGGCCGAGGCTTTTTTGCGTGTCCTGGCGGAGTGACGGGGGTTAGGGCCTGGTTTCTTCCAGTCGGTAGGAACGCCCTTTTTCCGATATGATTTTCAGGTTGGTGTCCTTTTCCACGATGGGTTTCAGACGGCGTATGAGCGTGTAGAGCGTGTCGCGCGGGTCGTCTTTCTTAGGCCACAGGGCAGCGCATATTTCGTGGATGGCCAGTTGGTGGTCGGGGTGGCTGACAAACATTTCCATGAGTTGCTGCTGCAGGGGAGTAAGGTGCAGCTGTTCGCGGCGGGCGTTGTAAAAGCAATGTGAGTTGTGGTCATAAGTCAGCCGTCCGATGGCCGTTATGCCTGGTTTGTTCCGACGGCATACGTGCAGGCTGTATGCGCCCCACGCGAGGCTCAGTAGCAGTAACGTCATGGGCAGCCGCTGGTCGGACATGCTGAATATGGTGGCCTGCGTACAGCTGGTGTAGGCCCTGATGCCTAAAGCCGGGAGTTTCGGGTTGCCTATCATGGTGTCGCTGCATACGGCGTTACCCGTTTCTATCCGGGGGCAGTGGGCCAGATAGACTCTTGACTTCAGGGCCGGGTTGTTCAGAAAGCGGCGGTAGGTGCTCAGGGTGTCGGGCGTGATGATGCTGACGTCCTTTTGCTGTATGGTGCGGGCCAGGGCCTGATTGAGGTCGTTGATGATGCAGGCTTCGGTTATTTTGTAGCTGCCCCAGCTGGTGGCAACGGCGGGGATAATCAGCGTCAGAAATATGGTAATGGCCAAATAGGGTTTCATATATTTTTATGAGTTAGGAACGTGTACGGTTTATGAGCGTTTATGCCGGCAAAATTACGAATAAAAAGCCATCATTCATCATTGTGCGGGTGCAAACATGGTGGCGCCATATAATTTATGTAAAGGCAAAAACCGGAATGTTTTGTTTTGCCTATTCAGCCAGTTGCGCTAACTTTGCATGTCCGGATGCGTGAAACAGTGTTTGCGGACAGCAACAACGACAATAAAAATCAGACATACATACATGAAAAAAGCTTTGGTAGGAAAGGGGTTGCTCTTTCCGTTTGTGTTAATCACCTTTTTCTTCTTCTTGTGGGGATTTGCCCGCGCCATACTGGATATTCTGAATCCGTTTTTCCAGGAAACGCTGCACCTGACCAAGATGCAGGCGTCGGCCGTGCAGTTTGTGACGTATCTGGCCTACTTCCTGATGGCCGTGCCGGCGGGGCAGTTTATCCGTCGTTTCGGTACGCGCCGTGGCGTGGTGGGCGGTCTGGTGCTCTTTGGACTCGGCGCCACGGGCTTCTGCCTGAGCGGCTGCGTGAGTGGGGTGTGGGTGTTTGGCCTGTTTCTGCTGATGCTGTTTGTCATCGGGTGCGGACTGGCCACGCTGGAGGTGGCAGCCAACCCCTATGTTACCTTGCTTGGCGACCGCGCTACGGCGGCCAGCCGACTCAACCGGGCGCAGTCGTTTAACGGCGCCGGATGTATCTGCGGTTCGCTGCTGGGCGGGCTTTACTGCTTTTCGGGCGACAGGCCCGACATTTCGCTGCCCTATATTGTGATAGGAGTGGTGGTGCTGCTGATTGCGGTGGTGTTTTCCAAAATCAAATTGCCCGAGGTGGTGATGGAGGAAGTGCAGGCGCCTGTTGCTGCCGGAGGTGTGGAGATGCGGCTGCGGCGGCATCCGATGTTTGTGTTCGGCCTGCTGGCCCTGTTCTGCTATGAGGTTTCGGAAATTTCCATCAACTCTTTCTTTGTCAATTATGCGGCTGAGACCGACCTGGTGGGGTGGGCCGTAAGGGCCCTGCCGGGCGCCAACCACAAGCTGGTGGCCTCGCTGGTGCTTTCGGTGGGATTGCTGCTGTTTATGGGCGGCCGTTTTCTGGGCAGTTGGGTGATGCAATACATCCGGGCCGAAAAGGTGCTGCTCTTTTGCATTTCGAGTGCCGTGGTGCTGACGCTGTTTGTGGTGCTCGACTATCCGGTGGTGTCGTTTGTGGCTTCGCTGCTCATCTTTGTGGTAGAGTCCATTATGTTTCCCACCATTTTTGCCCTGTCGATTAAAGGGCTCGGGCCGCTCACGCAGCGCGCGTCGGCCATACTGATGATGTCGCCCATCGGCGGTGCCGTGGGTACGGTGGTGATGGGGATGGCGGCCGACCTTAGCAACATGACGCTGGCTTTCGTGGTGCCGCTGATGGCTTATGTAGTGGTGTGGGCCTATTCCTTTACCGTATGGCGGCAGGTAAAGGCACGCCGGCGTCAGGCTCAGTCAAACTGAGCCATCAGTTGGCGGATATCGGCTTCAGTGCCCGAGAAGGGGCCTGAAGTTTCAAGTTTGAGGGTTGACATGGCTGCGGCAAAACGTCCGGCTTCGTCAGCCCCTATTCCTTTGGCGCGGCAGTAGAGATAGCCGGTGGAGTATGTGTCGCCGCATCCGGTGGGGTCAACCAGCTGTTTGGGCGGGTAGGCCTTGATTTCGTAAAAGCGGCCACCGGCATAGATAACGGAGCCGTAGTCGCCCAGGGTGACGCACACTTCCTTGACGCCCCAGTTGCCAATGACCCGGGCAGCTGCATGAGGCTCGTTTTTGCCCGTAAGCACCTCCATTTCATATTCGTTGACCTTGAGAATGTCGATGTAGGGCATGAGGTCCATTTTTTCCTTCCAGTCAACAGGTACTACGTTTTCGCCCTGCACCTGGCGCAGATAGCCCTGTACGTCGACCGAAACCATGCCTTTTCCTGAAAGATACTTGACCAGATCAGCCGAGAAATCGTCGGCCAGCAGGCTGCCCAGGTGGTAGATTTTGGCCGGTTCGGCCTGTTGCAGCCCCTCAACGGTAAAGGGGTCGGCCTTGGCCAGCACGCGTTGGGTGCGCTCGTTGCCGTTCTGGCCGTATTTGTTTTCAAAGAATACGCTGCGGCGGCTGGGCAGGGCTATCACGTCAATACCTTCCTGACGGAGCTGGCTGACAACCGGCATCTCCGTGGCGCCTACGGCCGTTACCAGCTGAAAGTTGGCCTGCGGTAGGCGGTTGATGCCTTTGGCAAAATAATAGGACGTTCCGCCCGGCATGTGTACGGTTTTCTTAGGGGTGATGACGCGGTCGAGCGTGATGTGACCGATGCAGCAGATATCTTTCATTTTAAGCGGTTGGTTTGTGACAGTGGGTTGTGGCACAATGGGACGTCCGTCCCGTTGCAGATGATGGAGAGGCGGTCAGGAGTACCTCTGTTCCGGCCTTTTGGATCATGCCAAGTGTGCCTGTAAAATTCTGTATTTCAGCAGTAGGATTCAGCCGGATGCTGAAAAAAACGGTGCAAAGTTACAATTTTTTTACAGAATGATGATGATTCGTGCTTCAGAATTGGGCCATAGGCCGGTTCTGAAAAAAACGGCATCATGATTTCGGCGTGATGCGGGGAGAGAAGAAAAATGGCCGGGATAAGCGAACACTGGGAGAGAATCCGTATTGAGGGCGCATGTTGCTTGCATGTGGAAGGAGAGCCGGGGTGGTGCCTGCCCAATGACAACGGATTACGGCACGTAGGCATTTGGTAAAAACTATCCGGGACTTTGATTCCCTTAAGTACGACTTAAGTTTTTTTTCAAGCCGCTTTGTAAGGAATGGGAGGCACAACGGTGCGCGTGTGGCAGTAGCATGTTGTAAAAAAATGCCGGAGAGCCGGTCTGAGGATGGAGGGGGCGGGGAGAAACCATAAAAAAAAATATCCTTCGGGTGGAGGAAATCATTCCTCTCCGAAGGATATTTTTTATGGAGTCAGCCTCAAAATGTGCTGACGGTTATTTCCTTTTTTTTAAACCAGGTCCTTGCCGTGGCAGTTTTTGAATTTCTTTCCGCTACCGCAGGGGCAGGGGTCGTTGCGTCCGGGTACCTTTTCCTTGACGATGGGTTCGGGAGCCGTCTTGCGGGTGTCCTGCTGGGCAGCAGCCTGCTGGCTCTCGTCGTTCAGGTCCTCGTGGGTTTCGGTGTATTTTTGTTTGGGCGCGCGCTGTTCAGGGCCGGCCTGACGTACATCCTGCGGGTTCTGTACCGGAATCTGGCAACGCATCAGGGTAGCCGTAGTGGAGTTGTTGATTTTGTTGACCATGGCGTCAAACAGCTTGACACTCTCCAGCTTGAAGATGAGCAAGGGGTCTTTCTGCTCGTAGCTGGCGTTCTGTACGGATTTGCGCAGTTCGTCGAGTTCGCGCAGATTTTCCTTCCAGGCATCGTCAATATTGTGGAGCAGAATGGCTTTTTCGAAGTCACGAACCACTACGCGGCACTCTGACTCGTAGGCCTCTTTCAGGTTACAGCGGATGTTGTAGACAAGGCGTCCGTCGGAAATAGGCACGAGGATATTTTCGTACATCTGGCCTTGCTCTTCATAAACCTTGGTAATAACCGGCATGGCGATGCGGGCCAGCTGGTCGATGCGGCGCTTGAAGTTTTCCATGGCGGCCTGGAATGAAGGTTCAAACAGGTCTTCACGCTTCTTGGCGTCGAATTCTTCTTCGCTGAAAGGTACGTCCATGGCCATTACTTCAAGGAACTGGTCGCGGCAGCCTGCGTAGTCGTTGCTGTCGATGATGCTGACCACACGGTCCCAGATCATGTTGCTGATATCCATGCCGATGCGCTCACCCATCAAGGCGTGGCGACGCTTTTCGTAGATAACGGTACGCTGCTTGTTCATCACGTCGTCGTACTCAAGCAGGCGCTTACGTACGCCGAAGTTGATTTCTTCAACCTTTTTCTGGGCACGTTCGATGCCTTTGTTAATCATGGAAGCTTCAATCATTTCGCCTTCCTTGAAGCCGAGCTTGTCCATAACGTGAGCAATGCGCTCGCTGGCAAACTTACGCATCAGGCTGTCTTCCAGCGAAACGAAGAATACGGACGAACCCGGGTCACCCTGACGTCCGGCACGACCACGCAACTGGCGGTCAACGCGGCGGCTTTCGTGACGCTCCGTACCGATGATGGCCAGACCGCCGGCCTTGCGTACTTCCTCGCTCAGCTTGATGTCGGTACCACGACCGGCCATGTTGGTGGCAATGGTTACGATGCTCGACTGTCCGGCCTGGGCTACGATGTCAGCCTCTTTTTTGTGCAGCTTGGCGTTGAGCACGTTGTGAGGAATGTGACGCAGCTGCAGCATCTTGCTAAGCAACTCAGACACGTCGACACTGGTGGTACCTACCAGAACGGGGCGTCCTTCGGCTACCATCTTCTGTACTTCTTCAATGACGGCGTTGTACTTTTCACGCTGGGTGCGGTAAACGCGGTCGTTCATGTCTATACGCTGTACGGGGCGGTTGGTGGGGATTTCTACTACATCCAGCTTGTAGATATCCCAGAACTCGCCGGCCTCGGTAATGGCGGTACCCGTCATACCCGAGAGCTTGTGGTACATACGGAAATAATTCTGCAGGGTGATGGTAGCAAAGGTCTGGTTGGCTGCTTCCACCTTGACGTGTTCCTTGGCTTCAACGGCCTGGTGCAGACCGTCGCTCCAGCGGCGGCCTTCCATGATACGTCCGGTCTGTTCGTCCACAATCTTGACCTGACCGTCCATTACCACATATTCTTCATCCTTGTTGAACATGGCGTAAGCCTTGAGCAGCTGCAGGATGGTGTGTACACGTTCGCTCTTGACGGCATAGTCGGCATAGAGCTCGTCTTTCTTCATTAATTTGGCTTCCTTGTCGAGTGACTCGTCGGCCTCCAGGGCTGAAAGTTCAGCCGTGATGTCGGGAAGGACAAACAGCGTGGCATCGCCAACCGATTGGGCCAGCCAGTCGTTACCCTTGTCTGTCAGGTCGACGGAGTTCATTTTTTCATCTACTACGAAGAACAGCGGATCGGTAGCCTCGTGCATGCGCTTGTTGTTGTTCTCCATATAGATTTCTTCCGTTTTGAGCATACCGGACTTGATGCCCTGCTCAGAAAGGAACTTGATCAGCGGACGGTTCTTGGGCAGCGCCTTGTGGCTGCGGAAGAGTTGCAGGAAACCTTCGGAAATCTTTTCCTTGTCGCCGGAGGCAATCAGGGTTTTGGCTTCGGCCAGATACTGGGTGGCCAGTTTGCGCTGGGCTTCGTAGAGGCGCTCAACCAGCGGCTGGTATTGCTCAAACAACTGGTCTTCACCGCGGGGTACGGGGCCGGAAATAATTAACGGCGTACGGGCATCGTCAATCAACACGGAGTCAACCTCATCGACAATGGCATAATTGTGGGCGCGCTGCACGAGGTCTTCGGGCGACATGGCCATGTTGTCACGCAGATAGTCGAAACCGAATTCGTTGTTCGTACCGAAGGTAATATCGGCCTGGTAGGCGCGGCGACGGGCTTCGGAGTTGGGCTGATGCTTGTCGATGCAGTCTACGCTCAAGCCATGGAACATATAGATGGGGCCCATCCATTCAGAGTCACGCTTGGCCAGATAGTCATTGACTGTTACTACGTGAACACCGTTACCCGTCAAGGCATTGAGGAATACCGGGAGGGTAGCTACGAGGGTTTTACCTTCACCGGTAGCCATTTCGGCAATTTTACCCTGGTGCAGTACGACACCACCGAAGAGCTGCACGTCGTAGTGTACCATGTTCCACTGTGTGTCATTTCCACCGGCTATCCAGTGGTTCTGGTAGATAGCTTTGTCGCCTTCAATACGTACAAAATCGTGAGAGGTGGCCAGCTCGCGGTCAAAATCGTTGGCCGTTACCTCTATTTCTGGGTTTTCAGCAAAGCGGCGGGCTGTACTTTTTACGATGGCAAAGGCTTCGGGAAGGGCTGCATTGAGTTCTACTTCATAGCGCTCCAATACTTCCTTTTCTATTTTGTCGATCTGGTTGAAAATCAGTTCGCGGTCTTCCAGCGGTGTGTCTTCAATCTTGGCTTTCAACTCCTCAATCTTGGCTTTCAGGTCGTCAGCGGAGTGTTGAATTTTTTGTTGCAGCTCTTTTGTCTTTGCTCTGAGCTCATCGTTGTTGAGCTGGTCGATGGTTTTGTAGGCTTCCTTTACTTGTTCAACAATAGGTTGAATCAACTTCATGTCGCGTGTTGACTTGTTGCCGAACAATTTGCCGATAATTTTATTGATATCCATATATTGTATTGTCTTTTTTCTGATGAATAAATTGTATTGATAAAAGGGAGAAATGTATTATGGCTGCATGATAGACAGCGGAACTTCATCGCATGCATTGGGAGCCCGGATGCGCATGGTGCGTGCCAGAGTGGGGGCAATGCATTGTGTGTTGACGGGCGTATCTACTTTTTCGGCCTGGACACCTGCTCCCATAAAAATGATAGGAAAGGGAATGTAGGCAGAGCGGGACAGGTGGTCTTCGTGTGTGTCGATGTTAACCAGATGCCACCCGGGGGATACCGAAAGTAAAATGTCGCCGGAATGTCGTTTATTGAAACTGTTTCTGATTTTTTGAATGCCGGGAGAATGTGCTCCCAACAAAATACGGGTAGATGTATATACGTCTTCTATTCCCGAGAGTTGCTGCAGGAAAGCTTCTGACCGATTGGTAATTTCGGTATAATCCAGTTGCTTGTCTTCCAGTAGCTTTCTGTTCAGGTAGATTTGTTCTCCCCAAGCTGCATCTACATAATTACCTCTACCGTAAATGGCTTGCAGGTAAATGTTCAGCAGAGCTGCCGAGCGCTTCATATCGAAAGTACCGGTCGGGATACGGTATTTTTTAAGCTCATTGGGTTCTTCGGTGGTATACCCGGTAGAAGTAACGACAAAGAGAACACCGTCGGCGCCGACTTTTCGTTCGATGGATTTCATGATGTGTTCAAGGGCGCGGTCGAGCCGGGCATACGTGTCCTGCATTTCAACAGGGGCTTCGCTGATGGGCAGATTGTCATAATTGCCTGCATAGAGGGTAACAGCCAGATAATCGGTTACGTCGTCTTCGCCAAGCGGTGTATGATTCAGGCAGTCATCAACCATTCCGGCAACTTCCTCATTAACCAGACCGCTGTTTTTGAACAGCATGAAGCGGTAGTCACCGTTGAACTTCCGCTTAAAGGCTTTTCCGCTTTTTCCTGACAGAAAATAGCTGAAATAGGTGACATTATCGTTGAGCGGAGTCCATTCGGTGTTCTTGATAATATTTTCTATGGGCTGGTAGAGATCGCGTTTGTTGACCCACTCGGGAAGTGAACAATAGTAGTCACTGGTACACCATGCACCCGTTTCATCGTCAATCCAAAAAACACCGTCGGCAGCATGTCCGCCCGTAATGACAGCCAAATCACGATTGGGTGAAATGGCATAGACGTAAGCCTGTCCGTCAGTACTTACTTTTAATTCGTCGGAAATGGTGGAGGTATTTAAGTTTTTGGGCGATGCGGTTTGCTGGGTGCCTTGTCCTTTGGTTGTAGCGTCGTCAACGCAATATACCGGACGAAGAGTTTGTCGGTTCAGCCAGCGTGAAGCGATAATACCATGATTGAAGGGTTCAGTTCCCGTAACAATTGTAGCGGCAGCAGAGGCACGGTCAACGTGGGCCATATTGTAAGAGGCGTTTTCGTAGACCATTCCATTTTGCAGAATTCGCTTGAAACCATCCTCACCATATAGCGGCATGAAAGCTTCCATGTAGTCGGAACGCAGTTGGTCAACGAGGATGTTTACCACCAACCGCGGCGGCATACGAGTTGCCCCACAGGCCGTATCGGTCACTGTCAGAGCCGTAAAGGCTGTTAAAAGCGAAAGTATGAAGCGGTGACGGCTGTTGTTCATTTATTAATTCGTTTTAGAGGATTGCAGATGACTATATGGCCTGCTGATAATATTAGCAAATTCCATGCCAACAGAATGATGGCAGTGGGTATATCTTGTGGAATGATTCCTGCAAACAGGCAAAATGCTAATAATATAACGGTGGCTATGGCATGATAATAGTCTTTTTTCCTTTTTTTCGCTTTGGTTAAGGCAACTGGCAAATAAAGCAGCGGAATGGGATTAAAAATAATGAGCAGCCAGTTGCTGTTTACTGTCGGATGTGAGGAAAACAGGAACAGATAGGCTATGATAACGCCCATGCAGCCTTGTAATAACAGTGGCAGTGCGTCGTAGAACCATAAATATCCCGTGTCTTTCTTTTTCCAGCGCAGTGCCACAATTCCTGCTGTTATCAATAACCATATGATGGCAATTACTGTAGGGCTGATGTGTCTGGCGGACGGTACAGCTGCCGTGTCTGACACGTGTTGCAGTTCTTGTTGGACGAGGGGCAGGCAAGTGCCGTCAGTACGCTGAATATTCGCCTTACTGAAGGCTTTTTTCAGATGGTAGGGAACAAATTGCTGAGCCCGCCCGTCGATGGGTTCGTCGGCTTCGGCTCCCAACAAAATATCCTGACCGATTTCGTCCCATGGGCTGTCAGCGGTATATTCATGAACAATACTGCGGTAGGATATGGCTTTGTTTTTGTCAGACGGAGCATAGACGATATGGCCGTCCATGGCCTGTTCAATGATATCACGTGCTCGTGTGGTGCAGTTATCTTTAAAAAAGTTGTATCGGTAGCTCCAGTTCTCCTGAGTCCATAAATTCATTAATGCTTGTAGAAGCCGGTGAGATTCAGCCTGATTGAGATTGAGAATTTGTTCCTCAACATGACGACCATCGCGGAAATAGCTCTTGAGGAATACGTCAAACGGCACAGCGTCCATGGTATAGTCTGTGTCGCCTTTAATGAATCGGGCAATGAAGTGTGGTTGGTTAAAACTGAATACGCCGAAATTAAATACCAAATCGTTGGTGCGGTTGTTCTGCGTAAGGTCAGACTCTTTTGTCAGATTCGTAACTCGCAGAGCAGTGTGTCCGTAAAGTTCAAATATTTCTTTTCCGGGTGAGCAGGTGAGCAGGCTGACCCGTAATGAATCGGCAGCAGGTGAAGCCCAAGCAACCACTTGCGAAAGCACAAAAAGAATTTGAACAACGAATACTTTCATTTAATATTGTAAAATCGAGGCAAAAATACAAAAAATCATTGGTTTACCCACATATAATTGTCAAATAAATGGGAATCACCATCCGGTTTCATCCCATCCGGCAGCCTTATACCATGACGTCTGGTGAAATTGCTGGTTGAAGTTGTAGGCGGAATGTTGAGTATAGGCGGTTTGTGGTATAAACATTGAAGCGCCGCCGCATGATGCCGTGTCTAATTCTTCGTAGTCGTTGCTGTATGGACCCAATAGGAATCGGTTGTTAGCCTGTTTGTAGCAGACGGTGCGTTGCAACTGTTTCTTCCATCTGAGAAGTTCTTCTGGCAGCAGAATGGCTTGCATGGCGTTGAGTGCGTCAAAATAATGTGGTATGGTGTAATAATAGGATGGGTTGTAATAGTAGTAATGCAGGACATTGTTCAGGCTGCATGTCTGTTGGTTCATGAAGTGGGGCACTACAATTTCCTTGGTACAGGCAGCCAGATTTTCCAATTCGGCAGTATTGATAACGGAAATAATCAGTCCATAATCTCCATATTTAATTTGCTGTTTCGGATCGTTGACATCTTCGAAATAGGTTTGAGCAATGTCTGTCACTTGGTCGGAGAACAGGCCTTTTTTCAACAGATGGGTGTAATTGGCGCCGTAGGCACTGATCGACATGGGCGATGCCACGATATAGTCGGTGGTGTGGCGCAGTTCATACGCTGTTTCGATGTTTTGCATCAGGCAGGCATCAAAAAAAATATAATGGGGATGTACGCCACTTCGAATGATTGCTTGGGCAAATTCACTGATGTCCATTTGTGCACCGGTGTGACCGGTAGAGTCACGGTCGTTGTACATGTTGCCTCCTATTCCGGTATCAATACCCAGAGAGAATTGTGATGCCGAGTAGTAGTTGGTGTTTGTCGGAGGGATCCAGCCGTTAGCGTGGGTACCGATTCCTAAGCCGTAGATTTCATTGCTGAAATTTTGTCGGGCCCACGTGAGAAAAAATTCCAGTGATTGTGGATTGGACGTGTTGATGTCGGTGCTGAAAGTGTAAAGTGTCAGTGGTGACGGGCAGTTTCGATAGTATGCATATATTCTGGGAGTATCCTTGTCGTCAACCAAAACAACAAGTGTGTCTCCCGGTGACATGTATTGGCAACCTTCCTGAATTTCTTTCAGGTCATCATTGGCATATGACCATCCGTCAGTATCTTCTGCTCCTAAAGAGTTTTGTACGGCCATATAGTGGAGCACTATTTTCCCTTTTTGTGGCGTGGTAGGCGTGGCGTCTTTCTCGTTCTGACAGTTGCAGAAAAAGGGAATGATGGCTACTATGGCTACTCTGAGAAAGTGTTTATAGGATATCATTGCGGGCGGCCGTGTTGCAGGTCTGGTGTAATATTGCTTTTTATTCTTCCATGTCCTGTCCGGAAGTATCCAATACGTTGTCTTTGGTAATGCTGGCCATTCCGTCTGCATTTATGATGATGACAAAGGGTATTCCGTCTTCGCCCGGAACACCGACTTGTGCTCCAAAGCGCAACCCGTTTTCTTTCTTGTCCACATCGTCAAAGGCTATGCCCTGCAGAATGCCGGTTTCGATATCCTGGTCTGAAATGAAGTCTATAAAAGCTTCTTTTGTGAATTTCTTGTTGTAGAATGGGGCTCCGTCGCGCTGAATGGTTATTTCTACACGGTTGTCATAGTAGCGCTGACCCAGTTCGTCTGTTACTATTGCCAAGTCTTTTGCCGGAGTGCGTTCAATGGTAATTTGGTAATTGTGTCCGTTCCACTTTACTTCTCTCTGATTGTTCCATTTGGGATCGCTGACTATAGCTGCCGGCTTGTTGGCTGTGGTGGTGTTGGTCTGTTCGGCTTCATTGTCCTTGTTCTTGTTGCCACAGGATACAATTAAACATGCATTGCTGACCAACAGTATAAAAAAGAGAATATTCTTCATAATTCTGTGGATAGTTTGTTTTTTCTTTATTTCTTGCAGGCTGCAAAATAACAAAAACTATCGGACATGGGCAAGCCATAGCTCCGATAGTTTGTATCATGTAGATTCTCTTTCCTGAATCAGTGTGAATCCTGTACTTGCAATAGTTTGGAATTGCGCTTGGCAATTTTGACGTATTCCTTGATATAAGGATGATTGGTAAAACTGGAAGGCGCTTTTTTCAGAATGTATTTCATCTGATCCGTCAGTATAGGATATTGATATTGGTTACAAAGCATGATGAATATGCCCGGTCCCAAAACATTGTCATAATTTGAGATGATGAAACTCGTTTCCATATCTTCAATGGCTTTGGCCAGTTCTTTGGCACGAGGGGCCAGCTTGGCATGGATATATTCAGGAGAACATCCTTTCATCATCATACGCATTTCCTCGTAAGACAGTTCCATATACTGGTTGTCAAGTTGGTTCTTGCGGGTCAGGAAATGGTATAACCTGTCGTTGAGCGGACCACCGGAAACCCTTTGCTCAGCATTGTCCATTTTGATGGTGAGGTTTCCGTTTTCAATTACAAGAGGCAGTACGCTTTCATTGTCCATGCAGAGCTCTACCATCATGATGCTGTCCATCATCCCCATAAAGTTGAAACGGCCGTGAATTACTTCGCTGGAGTCAATGGCGCTCATTTTTTGTCCGTCAGTGACTTTCAGGTAGAGCATGCGTCCGTCCAGTGAGGCTATTGATGAATTGCCCGCTATTTTATATTGATCAGCACAAGAGGCAAGGGTTAAACAACTGATAACCCCTATCAATATATAAAATATTTTATGCGTCTGGAACATGATTTATCACCTCTTTTTGTCGATGGAATAACTTTTTTCGTCGACAAATATACAATCTTGAATGTAAAAAGAGTGATAAATGAATGTTAGAATATTCCAAATAAATGTTTTTTGTACTTCTGCTTGCCGGTATGTAAAAAAATATTACATTTCTTGGACTTTTGGCCAAAAATTATTTATCGTGCTTTAGTTCCTGAGGTATCCGGAAAGCCGTATATAGTTGAATGACAGCAGCTACGGTCAGTGTGAGCTTCCACAAATCGCCTTTTATGGGACCTATTCGCCAGGTATTCATAATCAGTAGGATGGCTGTAACCAGCAAAAGTATGTCACTCAGTATCTGTTGTCGGCGCAGGCGTCGGATAATGATGCTCTTGCCTTCGTAGCTCATCAGCATTTGCATCGAGGCGTAGCATACTGCTCCCAAGGCGTAAATCAGCGGCGAAAAGAATTTGAGTGCAGGAACCATGTAGATTACGACACCCGCTGCCATAAGAATTCCGCCGGCAAAGAATATGATGTTTTCGTACAAATTAAGTTCTTTCATTCAGTAGGAAGTGAGAGGGCATGACTGCCGGGGTGAGGTTATTCGTTGTTTTCGTCTTCAATAAGATACACGTCTTCGTTGGCACGCTTCATGAGGTAGCGCTCACGGGCCATCTTGGTAATGTTTTGCGGATTGTTTTTGAGCATGTTGATTTGTGTCTGCTCTTTCTGGTAGGCATCTTGGTATTTCTTGATTTCTTCTTTCAACTCGCTGCGCTGTTTGTTGAGCTCATAACGCCGCCAGTAGCTGTTGGGGTCAAGAAATCCTACCACAACCACGAATATGGTGATTACCCAAAAATATTTGTGACGCCACAACCTTTTTGTAAAACTCCAGGTCTTGTCTATTTTTTCTTTTTTGTTCATAAGGCAAAGATAGCACTTAATTTTTATATCTGTCAAGCTGTTTATGCGAAAAAAATATGTGGTTCAGATGCTTTATATCGGATATTCCGAGTCAGTGACGGGCGTATGAAAAACTGATTATATATAATAATGTGTACTCTTGAAGGGCGGATCCTGATTTTAACTGAATAATCCGGTAAATAAGGGTTGTTTTTATGTTGCATAGCAGTTCTCTTTAGCAGGTTTTGGCTTTATTTTGGGTGAAAAATCCGTGAAGGATAAAAAATGTGCAGAAATGTCGAAAATGTAAAATATTGATTTTCAGAATGATAGCAAAATGGAATGTTAAAAATGCAGTTTTTGAAGAAAAAAAGTTGGGTAAATGTATACGCCGTATGAAAAAAGTTCATACCTTTGCATCGTTTTAATAAAGGCAATTGATTGTTTTACATTTAAAATTAAAAAACAAAATGAAAAAGTTAGTTTTCATGTTCGTAGCTCTCGCAGCTATTTCTTTCGCTTCTTGTGGTAACAAAACCGCTAACACTGAAGCTACTGATTCTGTAGCAACTGATAGCGCAGTTGTTGATAGCGCTGCTACTGACAGCACTGCTGCTGATTCTGTAGCTACTGCTGATTCTGCAGCTACTACCACTGAAGCTCCTGTAGCTGAGTAATCTGCGATTGAAACAGAGAGAATTGAAACCTGTAGGCCAAGGCCCGCAGGTTTTTTTGTGTCTGTATTTTTCTCGTAGAGACGGGAAATGTCTTTTTACTGCAGGTGTAGTTTTTTTATTCGGGCATCTTATTCGGAAGGCTGCGTATTATTTTTTACGAACTGCTGGCGATGTGTGACAATGTGTTTCATATATTTTTGAGCCCATTGCGTCAGTTGCAGAATGTGCGGAATGAGAGATGCTCCGATGTCGGTAAGGCCGTATTCCACCTTTGGGGGGACTACAGGATATGCCTTGCGCCAAATCAGTCCGTCGGCTTCCAGTGTGCGTAAGGTGCCTGATAGTACGCGTGAAGATACGTCTGGAATGGCCCTGGACAATTCATTGAAGCGTATCGCCGGGTGTTCGTAAATAGTGAGTAATACCAAGAATGCCCATTTGTTGCCGAATCGGGCAATGACATTTCGTATGGGGCAAAACTCAATAATTGAATTTTTTTCCTTTTTCTTTTGCATGTGAATCCTTGTATTTTTGCGTGATTCTGATATTGTAAAGTTAAGTATTTTTCTTCATATTCAGGAATGATATTATCGTCTATTTTTTTTGTATTTTTTTATGACTTTGGTAATTGACTGAACTTCTGCAAAAGCGAGTAAAAGGTTACTATGGGCTGAAAAGGTAAGTTCTTGACTGGTGGTATTTTATTGCTTAATTTCGCACTATGAATGTTTAACAAACCAAATGTTTTATAGTACGATGAAAAAGATTGAACAAACGGCGCAGGCCGAAAATTTCAGTGCCATTAATGTGGGTAAATTGAGTAGACTGAGTGATTATGTATTGGAGTTGGGGCCCAATGTTAAAATTCCGGGAAAGGTGTTCGGAGGCCGTGCTCTGCAGGCAACAGGAGCCGAATTCTCTTTCCAGTCGTTTGCCCCGGGTACGGAAACGGGGTTCCTGCATCGTCATCAGACGCATGAGGAGCTTTACTTTTTCCTTTCCGGAGAGGGGGAGTTTCAGGTTGATGGCAAGGTATTTCCTGTTTCTGAGGGAAGTGTAGTGCGTGTGGCGCCTGATGGGTTGCGTTCCGTACGCAACAACGGCACTCTGCCGCTTGTGATGCTGTGCGTACAGTATCGTGGAAAGACGTTTACGGCCGACGATGTTACCGATGGTGTCATTCTTTCCTCCCCCGTAACGTGGTAATTGGTCTTTGTTGCTTGAATCTGCTGTTAAATCTGTTTGGAGAATCGTGCCTCATATGGCTGTAAAAAAAATTTGGAGGGACTTTGTTTATGCAAGGTCTCTCCAAAAATTTTTTTAGTCCCATCTATTTCTTATAAAGTCTCTTTTTGTTTTGGACGGGCGGTCAGTATGGGGTGCCGGCGGTAGTAGAGCAGGCCGAAGATGTCGGCCAGTGCCCATCCGATGGGTACTGACCACCATATGCCCAGACAACCTATTGCGGGGATTGCCGACAGGGCATAGGCCAACGCCACGCGCGTGCCCAGTGAAATGACGGTTAGTACCACTGACATGGCGGGTTGCGCTACGGCACGGCTGAATCCGTAGAGCATGAACAGATAGCCTATGCCTACATAAAAGCTGCCTTCAATGCGCAGGTATTGAACGCCGATGGCAATAATATCTGTTTCCTGCGGTGATACAAAAAGAGCCATAAGTTGAGGGGAGAGTATAAATACCACCCCAGACACCAGTAGGGCAAATATTGTGGTTGTTATGGTGGCGCTGCGAATGGCGCTGCGAATGCGGTCGGGCCGGCCGGCGCCAAAGTTCTGGGCCACAAAAGTGGAAAAGGCATTTCCAAAATCCTGTACCGGCATGTAGGCAAACGAGTCAATCTTGACGGCGGCGGCAAAGGCTGCCATTACTGCTGTGCCGAAACTGTTGACCAGTCCCTGCACCATGAGAATGCCAAAGTTCATGACCGACTGTTGCACACAGGTGAGCAGGGAGTAGGTGCTCAGGTGGCGTAGTGTTTGCGGGTTCCATGTACAGTCAGCGCGTCGCAGCCTCAGTTCCGGAAAACGCCATCGTACGTAAATCATCAGTCCCAGAGCGGCTGCGGCTTGAGCTGTTACCGTGGCAATGGCTGCTCCTCTGACTCCCATGCCCAGCCCCATCATCAGCAAAAGGTCGAGTCCTATATTGAGTATTACCGATACGGCCAGAAATGTCAGCGGAACCACAGAGTTTCCTACGGCGCGCAGCAGGAAGGCATAGAAGTTGTATATCCCGACGGGTAGCAGTCCGAGGAAAACAATGAGCAGATAATCGTAGGTCATTCCCTGCAGTTCAGGCGGCGTTTGCAACAGGCGGATAATGGGGGTGAGTAAAGATAGCATTGCTACGCTGAGTCCTATTACGGCTGAACCTACAATGAGTATCGACGCAAATATGCTTTGGCGCATTTGCTGTAGCTGACGGGCTCCGTATTGCATGGAAAATACAGCACTGCACCCCATGCATAGTCCGATGAAAATGGATGTGACAAATACGATAAGCGCATACGACGATCCTACAGCCGCCAGTGCCTGCGCTCCCAGTACGCGCCCCACGATGAGCGTATCGGCTATATTGTAGCACTGCTGCAGCAAGTTGCCTAGCATCAGTGGCCAGGCAAAGCGGAGCATAGAGCCCGTAATGCTGCCTTGGGTTAGGGATCCTTTTGACAGATGAGTCATGACGTTTTTTGGGGGAAAAGGCGGGTGGGGGCTAAAATGATTCGTCGCTTGGGTGGTTGCGTTTAGAAGGCTTTTCGGCGTCCAAACGGGCACTACAGTATTTGCAGTATACCGCTTCTGCTTCGTGTCCGCCTTTTCGGCAGCGGGGGCAGCGCCGTTTTTCAACTTTGCGGTATTGTCCCACCATGGTGGCCGACACGATACCCGTAGGTACGGCAATGATGGTGTATCCAATTAGCATGATGACGGCTGAGAGGAATCGTCCCACGGGGGTTACGGGAGTAATGTCGCCGTAACCTACGGTGGTCATGGTAACGATGGCCCAATAGATACTGTTGGGGATGTTGTTGAAGGCGGAACCGGGCTCTACTCCTTCAATCATATACATTACTGTGCCCATTGATGTTACAAGTATCAGCACAAAGAAAAAGAAAATCGAAATTTTCGGCGCGCTGATCCATAGTGAGCGCAGCAGCAGGTTGCCTTCGCGTATGAAGAGAAACAACTTGAATATGCGGAACACGCGAATCAGTCTGAAGGCACGGATAACCAGCAGATAGTGTGCTCCCTGAAAAATAAAGCCCAGATAGACGGGCAGTGTGGCCAGCAGGTCGACAATGCCAAAAAAACTGAACACGTAGCTTTTAGGCTGTTTGAGGCAATAGATGCGGGCCAGATATTCCAGCGTGAAGAACAGCGTGAGCACGTATTCTGTTACGCGCAGCGCGGTGTCGGCTTCTGGGGGTAGCAGGTGCATGCTTTCAAGCATTACCAGTGCTACACTCAGCAGGATGCATCCCATTAGTGCCAGGTCGAATAGTCGGCCCTTGCGGGTGTCCGATTCAAAAACAATGGTATATACTTTTTGCTTTAAATCCTCATTGTGCAGAAAATGCAGCCAGCGCTGTTGCAGTTTTTTTAGAAAGTGTATCATGTGTTTTGTTATAAAATACGGTTCAAGGAAAAAACGTTATGCAAAGTTAGCAAACATTATGCGGATAGAAATGCCTGCCGTCCTGCTGTTTTTGGGGAAAATTTAGATGAGCCTCTGTTCTTGCGCTGTCTGATGGTTTTTCGGTTCTTTGCCGCTTGCATATTGATTAGAAAACGTTTTGTAGGTATTGTTTGGCTGGATGCACAAAAAGTCTTATCTTTGCGCCGTTATAATGATTTAGTTTTCAGCTAACTTCTTTTTTACGTATGAACCGGGTTCAATTTATTTCATGTGTCACTTGCCGGAGTGTCCGCCTGCACAAGGGTACGGACAGCCAGCAAACTGTGCATGTTCACTGGTTCAGCGGTTTTATCTAAATTCAAAACCTTTCCTTTTGTGTTCTTCCGATTATCTCTCTAAAAAAGAGGGATTGAAACGTGTGTGGATATCGGAGGGGGATATTTTTCCTTATACAAAAGGAAGACCGACTGTGTGTAGAGGAGTTTCTCTCGTTTAGTGCCACTCCGTGGAAAATGTATAAGGAGGAGTGGTTAGGTGTTGCTATCGGGACTATTTTTCATAAACCTCTTTTTCAGTCTTCATCAATAGCTATTTTTTTCTTTACGTTTTTTCTTATTAGAGTTGTAGTGTTATGTTTAGCATCATGCTCACTATGCTGGCCGGCGTTATTGTCGGTCATTTCCTGCGCCGTAGTTCCTGTTCCGCACGGGTAGAGCGCACAATTTCGTTTACTATTCTCATATTGCTCTTTGTGTTGGGGCTCATGGTGGGTGCAAATCCCCGAATTGTATCCAACTTGGGGCGTTTGGGATGGCAGGCAGTCATATTGGCTGTGCTGAGTTTGGGTGGTAGTGTATTGGCTGCCGGAGTAGTAAGTCATATTATATTAAAAAAGAGAAAGGAGAACAAAAAATGAAAGGAAATCTGAAAGTAATTGTGATGTTTATGGCCGGTTGCTTGGCCGGATTGTTTCTGGTATCGCCTGATGCAGATCTTCATACTTATTCGTTGTTTGCGCTTTATGCACTCATGTTTCAGGTTGGGATAGCTGTAGGTAGTCATCCCACCTTACGCCAGCAGTTGCGCCGGTGGGACTGGAGTATGGTACTTGCACCTCTGGCAACAGTTGTGGGTACACTTGTCTTTTCGGCTGCCGGAGCGCTTGTATTGAGCCGATGGAGTGTGTTTGAGTGTATGGCCGTAGGCAGCGGTTTTGCCTACTATTCTCTTTCGTCCATACTCATTACTCAACTTAAAGAGCCTTCCTTGGGGCCGCAACTCGCTGCAGAACTGGGTACCATAGCTTTATTGAGCAACGTTGCGCGTGAGATGATGGCTCTGATGGGAGCTCCTCTCTTCCGAAGGCATTTCGGATGTTTGGCCCCTATTTCTGCAGCCGGAGTTAATTCAATGGACGTACTTCTGCCTGTCATTACGCGTTGTTCGGGAAAAGAGGTAATGCCAATAGCCATTGTTCATGGTGTCCTTATTGACCTGAGCATGCCTTTCTTTGTAACTCTGTTCTGTCGTCTTTAGTTCATTTGAATTGTTGTAGGGGGGGGAGGTGGGGATAAAAAAACGGTTTTACATCAAAAGTTGATGTAAAACCGAATATTTCTTTTTGCGGTGTGTACGGGACTCGAACCCGTGACCCCATGCGTGACAGGCATGTATTCTAACCAGCTGAACTAACACACCAAAATCCTTTTTAGCTTTTCTTTTTTATGAAGATTCTCTAAATCTTTACTTGCTATCTAATAGCTTTATCGGAAAAGCGATGCAAAGATAGGTATATTTTTTATTACTGCAAAATTTTAGCGCACTTTTTTTGAGAAAAACTCGTTTTCGACGTTCTTTAATTAATGAAAACAACATCTCATTAGTTTTTTATGCATCGAATGTGCTAAATTTATTCACCTTCTTGATCAAAGCTCGGTGTGCGTTGTGAACGGCTGAATATTTGTTGTGGATGGCTTATGGTGCCGTCCTCTATGATATCAATTTCTGTCTGTTCCAACGAACCCTGCAGAATGTTGCTTTCTGTTTTGATTTCAAGGATTTCACATTGAGGTGAAATGTATTGCTTACTGTTGATAAATAACTTTTCCATTGATTATATTATATCCTTTTTGTGGGTTTGAGCGCTTGCGTCCATCAATCGAGTAAATACCTTTAGTATTATTTTTTTCAGTAGTAGGGACAGGGAGTCCAGATATTTCTGGTAATGAAATGGAGAAGAATGGGGCTGTAACCATTGTGCTTGTACTTGATTGCTGATTGACTTCAAAAAGATAGAAGTCCTGATATGAATCGTTCTCTGTACGCTGGTAAAACTTAATGTAACCATAAAAATCGTCATAGGAAATACTCCTGTCGGGGAATTGTGATACTCCAATTTTAAATTTGGAGGTTTCCGGCTGGTAAGTAAGGGTCCAATCATCCAGATAATCGCTTTTTGTGTTTTGCCGGTTGTAGTCGTACAAGGAGGGTTCACCGTATTCTTTGAGTACTGCTAATTTGTAACTGCCGTTTTCAATTGTTACCAAATTGTCGTCCGTAACTTGAAACTGCCATTCTGTAGGTGTTGCGGTGTCGGATATGTTGGTTTTGTTAATTCTCTTGTTGGATGGATTGTAAGTCCCCCATGCTATGCCTTGTGGTTGATTATTGGCATCTTTTTCGGTTGCCAATACAAAAGTGTATTGGCCGGGTTGCAAGTCATATTCCTTTAGTATATATTTTTGTGTAAATACGAGGTAGGCTTTGTTGGCAGCCAGTTGGGTGCCAACATAACGGCAGAAACCAAATTCCGTTGGGTCTTTTTCGTTGTATCCCAAGGCATAAATCTGCTGTCCGTTTTTAACTTCTGTTTCTTCGCATGTGCCCATAACCAGAGAACTGTCATAAGAGGGCTTTTCAGCTTGTTGCGTAGTGTAGGTCAGTATGGCCTCTGATGCAGTTTTGTCTTGTAGTATGAAAGGTGTGTAGGCTGGTAGAATATTACCAGGATAGGTTTGTAGCTGTAGTTTGTCGTATTGTATTCCAGTAATGTAGTAAGCCGTCATTCCGTTAGGCATTTGGGTAGAGTATGGTGCACAAAATGTGCCTAAATGGTAATTGCCTCCGAAACGTACCGTGATGGGTGGAGCCAAATAGAATGTTTTTGCCGTGATCTGACTTACAGCCTGTTTGTATATGGATACAGCTTTTATGGTAGTGGTTTTGGTAATTGTGATGCTGCCCGTATAAAGCGGGGATTGCGCCGTGGGATTTGTTCCGTCGGTTGTGTAATGAATTTCACAATCTTTTTGGCTGGTCTGAATGTTGACTTGCATTTCCGGATAAAAATATTCTGATGCTTCGATGATTTCCGGCGCTGGCAGGTCAACCATTTCCTGCAGATATATTTTTTGAACATCTGCAGATGTTGGAGTATAATATTTGAAATATTGATACTCCGGGGAATACATAATAAAACGATTTTCATCGGAGGCTTTAGATGACAGCATGACAGCGTGATCGTCTTCTGAAAATGAAACAATCCATCTGTCATCCGAATTTCCTACCTTTAATTCGGTAGAACTTCCATTGGTCAGATATATTTTAGAACTGTTTTGATAATAGTATACTCGGTATCCGTTGGCAAGTTTTTCAAAGTACCAATAAAACGGAGTATTTTCTTCGCTTAAACAAGATTTGCTTTTGTTGATTTCACCCGCAAAAACAGTTTCTGCCTGTACGTTAGGGGTGTTGGTCAGTACGTATGGGGTTCCTGTTTGTATGTTAGCTTCGTCTGTAATTTGCAGCCAGGCTTGTGCAGCTGCAGTCGAAAAGGGTAGAAGAAGAACGAGGAAAAAGCCAATCCATTTCATTGTAAACATATTTTTCAAGACATTTTTATTGTTTGACGAAGTTGAGTTTTTGTGGAATTTTGACGAGCTTCCGTCCTTGAACACGTTTTATCTCATTTCCATTGACAGCTTCGTAGTTCATATGGTTGTCGGGTTGTGGTGTGAGCCGTACGGTTTGTGAATCGGCTCCCTGATCGTTGGAGAGATGCAGGGTAGCGGTGCCGTCGGAGTGGATACGGCATGAGGTAATGATCCAGATACCATAAATATTGCCGCTCATGTATCCATGAGTTGGACCGATGAAGCTGAAACCGGGTACGTTGATGGTTTCAGCGTATAGGTTGATGACGAGACGTATGCGGTTTTGGGAGTCGTAGTAAGTGGCACGGTAAGTGGAGGAGTCGGTAGGAGTTGCTATTGTAGCAGTTGTGTGAGCCGTGGCTACTGTGTGGGGGATGATTGTGGTAGCAACTAGTAACAGTAGGAGTAGGATGCGGGAGAAAGTCTTGGGCATAGCTGTGGCGTTTTTGCGTGAATAAGAAATTTATGGTTCTTTGTCTGGGATATGCACAATAAGAGTTGCTGCACCTATTGTAATAATGTCGCCATCGGTCAGTGATGCTTGCTCACGGGGCTGAAGTATGCGATTCATAAGGAAGGTTCCGGTACCTGATGGGCCGTCGGCTAAAAGCAAGCGTGGAGGTTTTCCTGGTTCAGCAGAAGGAGTGAGAGTTATGGTGCAGTGTGTGGTGTCGATACTGGGATCAACGGTTATGATGGGAGTATTAATATGGGTTCCCTTAACATAACGGCCTATTTGGTTAGGTCCTGGATTCAGCGTGAGGGTCTGACGGAGCTGAAAAGCATTTTCCATGACGTTGATAGTGGCAGCTGCTGTGGGGGTGGCAGTTGCTGCAGAGGTAACAGCAGGTTTGATGCGCACTTTGAAACGCTTGCGGCACTGGGGGCATTCGAATACGAGAACGTGTCCAGGCTGGTAGCGGGTTTCGTCAAAGAGAATTTTTTCTTCGCACTTAGGACAGTGTACTTTTTTCATATATGGGTATAAAAGGATATATATGGCAAAAGGAGTAGGAAAAAGGATGGTGCGTTTTTTATCCAATTTTCTTTTGAGCAGGAGGAACTGATTCGTAGTGAGAGGGTCCTGTACCTTATGGTCGTGTCTTGATAACCCATGCGTCGCTAAACTGGGGATCCTGACTGCGTAGACTATTAAGATCGCGTTGGGCCTGTTCTGACGTAGAATAGTGTCGGTAAAGTACGCGCACCATGCGACGTGAAGTGTGTACGTAGGCATCGCTAAGTCCTTGCTCGTGGAGTTGTTCTACGTACCGCTGAGCATTGGTGGGGGTGATGGAACTGGCCAGTACGATAGCGTATGTGTCGGTACTGGCTTTTACGGTATCAGCCGCATTTTGTGTGGCAGCTAAACGTGGTTGTACCGGTGTGCTGGTAACTACGGTGTCAGGCGCAGTTTTCACAGGGCTTGTACTGACGTTGTTTTGTACTTGTTGCTTGGGTGACACTGCGCTGTTAAGGAAAATGAAACTGCTGCCTAAGCTGGCTTGAGCGGCAGGCTGTGGGGTAGTGATGTCGTTGGCCCACGCAAAGTAAACAACCAGCGCTACGAGGGCAGCAATGCAGGCGTCGGCCAAGCGACGGTTAATACTGATTGTGTAGGGCTTGCACTGACGATTCTTGACCGTGTTGTGGCGTGTTTGTGTTGAACTAAGGGGTACTGCAACCGTGGGCTCCATAGCGTATAGCAGAGGAGAAATTAGGCCACGTGAATCAGGCTCGAATGCATATTTGCCGTTAAGACCTAAAGTGAGACGACCTATACCCTCAAGTTGACAGAAGCCTTGAGCTTGGAGTTGCTGTTTGAGTTGGTTGACATCTGCTTCAAGCTGTTGCACTGCTTCGGGAAAACTAAGATCACCTGCCTGCATGTATGATTGAACGAGAAGTCCATCGTTAAGTTGTAACTGAGGATTGAATCCTACACTACGGCTGGGGGGCAGATAGAGACCTTCTTCGGGGTTGAAGTGTGCGGGTACATAGTGGGTGACGAAACCGCCTAATTGGGGGACGATTACGCACTCGTTCTTGAACAGAAGATTTTCAATATGTTTGGCCAACTCTAACATCATGTGGCAAATTTACGTTTTTTATTTGATTCGCGTTATGTTTATACCACAGAAAAACTGGTAACGCTTTTTTCTTTCAGGTCCTAAGCTTAGAATTGATGCTTAATAAGCACGGGGACCGAATATGCTGGAGCCGATGCGCACCAGAGTGCTACCTTCCTCAATGGCCAAACGATAATCGTGGCTCATGCCCCATGAGCATTGAGTAAAGTTTGGAGAGTGGCTGAAGTAGGTGGCTTGGAGCTCATGGAAAAATTGGTTAACGGTGTGAAACTCCTGTCGTATCTGTTGCTCGTCGTCAGTTTGAGTAGCCATGCACATAAGGCCGTCAATACGTACGTGGGTAAGTTCATTGGGATTGGCCTGCAGAAGCATTTGTCGACATTCTTCCAAGGTGAATCCGAACTTTGTAGGCTCTTGAGCAATATGTATCTGGAGCAGGCAGGGGATGACGCGGTTGCATTTCTGACCTTGCTTACTGATTTCTGTCAGGAGTTTGTAAGAGTCAACAGCATGGATAAGACTGATGAAAGGGGCGATGTATTTGACTTTGTTGGTTTGCAAATGGCCGATAAAGTGCCAACTGATGTCTTTGGGGAGCTGTTCGTATTTTTGGCGCAGCTCTTGCACGTGACTTTCGCCAAAAATGCGTTGACCGGCATCGTATGCCTGCATAATGGCTTCAGCAGGGTGGTATTTTGACACGGCTACCAGACGGGTTTGTGGAGGCAGTTCGCGTTGCAGTTCTTCTATTCGCAGAGCGATGTTGGTTGTCATTTTTTATTGGGTACGCTTTAAGAGAATTATTGGTGAGCTTCGGGGAGAGTCTCCTGATAGTGGAATACATCCATGATAGGAGTTTCGGAAACCGCGGAAATGACATAATCCATTACGGAGCCTTTCATGCCTTCATCAAGCCGTTTGATAGCTCCGCGCAGGTCTGCAGCTTGTACAAGAATATTTTGTGAGGTCTTCTTTTCGGCGCCACTCTTTTCGTCGAGAGTGATGAAGGTGAGTTTGCATTTGAACCACCGGTCGGCACTTTCGGCAGAGTCTTCCATAAGTTCAGCGTAACGGGCACGCTTGATGTCTGAAACTTGGAATTCGCCGGTCATAAAGGGCTTGATTTCTTCGATAATGCGCTTTTCGGCTTCAGTAAAATTTACCGCGTCAACCAGGTAGGGTTCGGTAACTTTTTTTTGCTGGCCGTTTTCCAATGTCTTTTCGTATTTTATTTTGCATTCAAACCATTCGAACATCATAGGTCGGAGTCTTTTTTTGTTTTGTTTCTGCGAAGTTACCTATTTTTTTGTTTGCGGCAGATATGTGTGGTGGGATTTTTTTGTTTGGTGTATTTGGGATTTTGGCGTTTCTGTTGTAAATAAAACAGGTACGGATAATTTTTATGAGGCTTTGGCAGAAAAAAAATATGGAGTTGAGTATATTTCATCATGTGCCTTTTATATATAAATATAAGATGTGCTGATATGTCGGCTTTTTGTTATTCGAAAGGTGAGGTAAGAAGAAAATCAAAGAAAATATTGGGTGTAGTTGAAAAAAGTTTCCAAAAAATTTGGAGGATAAGAAATAAACTTGTACTTTTGCATCGTCTTTAAAAAAACAACGCGTCCTTAGCTCAGTTGGTAGAGCAATTGACTCTTAATCAATGGGTCCAGGGTTCGAGCCCCTGAGGGCGTACAAAATGCGAAGTATTCTTATGATTACTTCGCATTTTTTTGTTTTGTCGAACTTGTAGCACATGTAAAAAGAGGCCGTTCCTCTTCTTTGCATATTTCTCCAATAGACGCAAAGAAGAGGGACGGCCTCTTTTTTATTTAAAGATTGCTTTGGCAAATTTCGGCAACTAGGCCATGATATTGTCGCTCGGTTTGGAGTTGATCCTGTAGTTCGGCATAGAGTGGGTCGGCTTCCTGACAGTATTGGACGAGGCTAATTTGTCCTTGTTGCAGGGCATGTAAGAGTAGTGTGAGCCCTTCTCGTGCCAGAACGGCAGTTCCGTCGTCTAATTGTCGCTGCAGGCGACGTAATTGGGTGAGTTTATCTTGATTTTGTTGTGCAAGCTGGCGTTGGGCTTGGCGCAGTTGCAGTTCCTGCTGTTGCAGATTGAGGCGGCTGATGCGCTGTTTTCGCGAGGCTGAATATATTGGAATGCTGGCGCCTATGAGCAGGCCGTGGGCTGCAGGCATACCTGGTCCTTCGGTGTTACGCCGGTAGCCCAGTTGAAGTTCTGGCAGCCAACTTAGTCGGGCGTTTCGTTGTTCAGTTTGTGCCAACTGGATTGACTGGCGTGCTGTTTGTATAGCCGGTGATTGGGTAGGGGCGGCCTGCAGGGCGTGTAACAGACTGTCGTTGCTGACTTCCGGATAGGATGTTTGGGCATTAGGGCCTTCAAGACTGTCGGTGTCTGCCAGTAATCCGAGTTGTCGGCGAAAGGTGGTCAGCTGTTCTTTTGTTTGTGCTATTTGCCGGCGGGCTTGTATTTGCATACGCTGGGCCTGGTTGAGTTCAAGAGCGGTGGCTCTTCCTTGTTGAAGAGCATTCTTGAGGGCCAGACAGAGGCTGTCTGCCAGACAGAGACGTCGGTTTTCAAGAGCCATCTGCCGGTTGAGATGAATAATGTCGAAGCATAGTAGTTGCGCTTGAAGTAGCAGTTGTTGACGGCGCTCATTCCGTTGGCTGGTTCTTACGTTTCCGGCCAGACGGCGTTGCTTGCGTTGGTTGGCCCGTATGGGGGGAAGGTCAAAACTTTGCGAAATGACCAGTTCGGAACTGGCCAGGCCACCCGCCCCGCGTTGCAGGAATGGGCTATATTCTATGGACGGCGCAGGCATGGCATTTTCAACTTCGTCTTCCAGGTTTTGTTGTTGGTTGGCGGCTGTAAGGGCCTGCAACTCAAGGTTACGTTGTTCAACGAGTTGAAGAATGTCTGAAACGTTTTGGGCCTGTAACGCTGTAGCCGGCAGCAAGCCCAGCCATAAGGCTGGCAGTGCGTAGTGCAGAAAGCGTCGGCCAAGGCGGATTAATGATGGAGTATGTGTCATGGTGTGTTGAGCATTTTTTTGTTTATTGAGTGATGTTTTCAGTCGAGGCCTGTGAGGTGGAATCTGTTCCGTCGCACTTGGTTTCCGGTTGGCGTGGAGGGAGCAGTTTGTGCTGCCCCATCCATTCATAGACAATCGGAATGATAAAGCCGTTGAGCAATGTGGAAGTAAGTAAACCACCCAATATGACCTTGGCCATGGGGCTTTGAATTTCGTTTCCCGGCAGGCTGCCGCGCAAGGCCAGTGGCACGAGAGCCAGAGCCGAGCAGAGGGCCGTCATGAGAATGGGGTTAAGACGGTCCATTGAACCTTGCATGACGCATTGGCGCAGGCTGAGGGTCGTGGTGTGGCGCAGCTGTGCATAATGACTGATAAGAAGCATACCGCCGCGGGTGGCAATGCCAAAGAGAGAGATAAAGCCGATAATTGCCGGAATGCTGATTTCGCCTGCCGTCAGTCGCAAGGCAAGTATGCCGCCAACGAGGGCCAGAGGCAGGTTAAGCAGGACAACGGCACTTTCAAGGGCATGGCGGAACTGCAGATAGAGTAGCAGGAAGATAACAGCCACGCTCAACAGCGAAGCCAGCAGGAGGATGCGGCTTGCATGTTGTTCATTTTCAAACTGCCCGCCGTATTCAATATGGTAGCCTTCGGGCAGCTGAATGCGGTCGTTGATGCGGTGGCGTATGTCGTTGACCACGCTGCGCAGATCGCGGCCGCTGGCATTGGCTGAAATGACGATTTTTCGTTCTACGTTTTCGCGGTTGATGGTGTTCGGTCCCATGGTAGAGTTGACTTCCGCTATATTAGCCAGGGGAATTTTGCGTCCGTCGGGGGTGTCTATCATGAGGTCGCGTATGCGTTCGCGATTGCAGCGGTCGTGTTCAGCCGCGCGCACCACGAGGTTGAAACTGCTGCCGTTTTCATACACCTGCGATACGGTAAGTCCCGCCATATGGGTGCTTACAAAAGTGTTGAAGTCGGCCAGGCTGATGCCATATTGACGCAACATGTCACGGCGAGGCTTGATTTCCAGTTCCGGACGTTCAATCTGTTGTTCTACATTAAGGTCGGCAATGCCGTCCACGTCGCTGATGGCCGATTTGATTTCCTGTCCCAGTTCGAACATCTTGTTCAGGTCTGTACCAAACAATTTGATGGCAATGCTGGCCTGTGTTCCGCTGAGCATGGCGTCAATACGGTGACTGATGGGCTGACCGATTTCGATGTTGGCTCCGGTAATGACCGAAAGCTTGTGGCGGATGTCGTTCATCATCTCTTCGTGTGAGCGTTTGTCCAGTTGGAAGGGAGCTTCAATTTCCGATACGTTCACGCCCAGGGCATGTTCGTCAAGTTCAGCTCGTCCCGTTTTGCGGGCCACGGTGCGGATTTCGGGTACTGTCATCAGTATTTGCTCTGCCCGGCGACCGATCTTGTCTGATTCTTCCAATGAAATACCTGGCAGTGAGCTGATGTTGATGGTGAGCGACCCTTCGTTGAATTTGGGTAGGAAACTGTGTCCCAGCGTAAAGAAAATACCCAAAGCCATGACAAACAGTGCCACGGTTGACCATACTACGGGGCGTTTGTGATTGAGGGTCCAATACAGCCAGCGGGCGTAGTGCCGCTTGAGCCATACGGTGAGAAAAGCTTCGCGCGGAATGCCGCCTTTCTGCTTTCCGCCCAGCAGGTAACTGCAGAGCACGGGGGTAAGTGTCAGGGCTACAATGGTGGATGCCAGCAAGGCTACAATAAATGCTATACCCAAAGGTATAAGCATACGTCCTTCCATGCCGCTGAGGTAGAAGAGAGGAAGGAAACTCACAATGATGATGGCTGTGGAGTTGAGTATGGGCATACGTACTTCACGTGAGGCATCGAATACCACCTTTATTACAGGACGCTGCTGTTCCGGCGGCAGGGTGCGGTTGTGGCGCAGGTGTTTCCATACGTTTTCCACGTCGACAATCGCATCGTCAACCAGCGATCCGATAGCAATGGCCAGTCCGCCCAGACTCATGGTGTTGACGCTCATGCCAAAGTAATGGAGCACAATTAGCGTAATCAGCAACGAGATGGGGAGGGTGACAAGAGATATGAGGGTAGTGCGTACATTGGCCAGAAAGAGGAAAAGCACGATAACTACAAAGATGGCGCCTTCGTAGAGTGATTGCTTGACATTGTGTATCGAACTCTCTATGAATCGTGACTGGCGGAAAATGTCGGTTGAGATGTGAACATCGGGAGGCATGTTTTTTTTCAGGTCTTTCAGGGTAGCTTCCAGCCTGTTGGTCAGTTCAATTGTGCCCGTATTAGGTTGTTTGGTAACGGTGAGCAGTACGGCCGGTTTGCCTTTTTCGGAGGCAGTGCCGAGTCGGGGCATCTGTGCGCCGACCTGCACGTCGGCCACGTCGGCCAGAGTTACTGTATTGCCATTGATGCTTTTTACGGCTACGTTACCCAGTTCCTGTACGTCATGAGTCGATACCACACCGCGCACGATGTATTCGTTGCCGTATTCATAGATTACGCCGCCGTTGGTGTTGCGGTTCATTTGGTCGGTAGCAGCCAGTACTTCCGCCAGTGTTACGCCGTAGTGGCTCATGCGGCCGGGATGGAGCAGAATCTGATATTCCTTGATGTCACCGCCCAGAACGGCTACCTGTGAAACTCCGCCGGCCTGCAGCAGGCGTGGGCGCACGGTCCAGTCGGCCAGGGTACGCAGGTCCATCATTGACGTGCTGTCGGCAGTCAGGCCTACGATGAGTACTTCACCCAAAATGGATGACTGTGGTCCCAGAGTAGGTTGCCCCACGTTTTCGGGTAATGATTCTTTTACGGCCGTCAGCTTTTCCGAAACGATTTGGCGGGCCAGATAGAGGTCGGTATCCCAGTCAAATTCGACCCACACTACCGAAAAGCCCGTAGTAGACGATGAGCGCACGCGGCGCACGTGAGTAGCACCGTTAACTGCAGTCTCTATGGGAAACGTAACCAGTTGTTCCACTTCTTCGGCAGCCATGCCGCCCGCTTCGGTCATGACAACTACTGTCGGGGCGTTCAAGTCAGGAAAGACGTCGACTTCAGTCTGGCGGGTTACATAAATACCACCCAGGGTGAGCAATACCGCCGCCACCAGAATGAGGAGGCGGTTATGAAGCGAGAAATGTATGATTTTATTCAGCATGATGTTCCCGTTTTTTTAGTGTTGGTGTGAATGCGACGGAATGCTGCGGCTGGCCGAAGCCAGACGTACTTGTGTGGCGCCACGCGTTACGACCCGCTCTCCGTTTTTGAGCCCGCTTTTTATTTCCACCCGTTCGCCGTCGGCTTCACCTGTTACTACTTCACGGCGTTCATAGCAGGATGCGTCGTTCTGCACATATACAAAGTTGATGCCTTCTTCATCCGTGAGAGCTGAAATCGGGAGACTGATTACATCCTGACGAGGCGTGGTGAGCAGGTAGGTCTCGACAAAGGCTCCCGGCATCACGTCGGCCCGGTTGCTGAACTCAAAGGTTACCGGAATGTAGGAAGAGCCTTCGTTGGTCGATTTTCCGGTGGCTACAAGACGGCCGTTCATGTTTCCTATGTTGTAAAGGGTATTGCTGTATGGCGTTTTGAATTTTGCTGATGTAATGGTGCTTAGCCTTGAGTAGTAGCGTTCCGGAACATTGACTCTCAGATAAAGTTTTTGGGTTTGAGTGACGCTCATCATGGGTTGTCCTACACTGACGTAGTCGCCTTCCTTTACCATACAGGTCTTTACATATCCGCCCAGCGGCGATTTGACGGCCACTCCGCCGGCTTTGTTTCCGGCATAGGCTTCGTAGGCAATGCGGGCCGTTTCGTAGTTGCCTTTGAGGGTGTTGAATTCGGATTGGGTGATAATTCTTTCCTTTACGAGTCCGGCTGCCCGTTCGTATTCGGATTTGGCTGTCAGATAGGCAATCCGTGCTTTTTGCCCCGGGTCATCCTGCAGTTTACGTGAAGATATGGTAAATACGGTGCTGCCATTGCTTATGGGCATACCTTCAGTAATGGGACGCTGGAATTTGACAATGCCGGGTACGGTTGCTACGATGGTGGCTTCGGCACCCGACGCTTCCAATATTTTTCCACCGGCAGGAATGACACCACAGAATTTGCCGGGACGGACAGTTTCAGTTACAATGCCGGCCGACTTGGCTTGGGCTGGTGAAATGACAATTTCGTTTGCTGTTGTTTCGTGGTCGTGTGCTTCAGCTTCTTCGGTATGGGAGTCGTGCTGTTGGCATGAAACTACGAGCAGCAACCCCAGAAAGGTTGTTGTAAGAATGTTTTTGTTCATAGAGGTTGTGTAGGTGATATAGAGTAATTAATACATTTTTCAGTCTGCAAAATTATAATAAAAGTTGTGCAACCTGGTTGCAAATTGCCGGGATACGTTTTTTCCTTGGTTTCTGCCAGTCGGGAAAAAGCTGGCGGAAAAAATAACAAGTCGGCGTGAATTTAAAATTATGTCGGGAGAAAAAATTTCTTTCCGCCGGCTTGTTCCGGTTGGGCCGGAATGGGGCGGAACTGTTCGGTATGAGGTGAATACAGGTGTAGCCCCGAAAAGGCAAGAACAGGGCCGGCATATTGTATGTCCGGCTCTTGTAAATTGAATTTATGGCATAACTTTTTGGTGAAACGCGCTCATTATGCTACCTTTGCATTATTGGAATAAATGGCATCATTTTCTTTATGATACAATATGTCAAACGATTGTTTTTGCTGACGCTTATGCTGTTGGGCATGAGTGTGGCTGTTGGGCAGAGCGTTACGGTATGGACGGTAGACAATCTGCCTATGGTACATTTGCAGGATGCCCGTCGCTATGTGTGTGACCCCGACGGCTTACTTTCGGTTGCGGCACGTGATTCGGCCGATCGGATGCTGGCCCGTCTGGAACAGACAAAAGGCATAGAAAGCGTGGTGGTCATCGTGAAGCGTCTGGAAGGTGGCGACTGTTATGAATTCGGCATGCAGCTGGCACGGAAATACGGCGTGGGAAGCAAAAAGCAGAATAGTGGTTTGATTGTAGTGGTCAGTACGGAAGACCGCGGATATTATATCCTGACCGGCCGCGGGCTGGAGGGAGCATTGCCTGATGCCATCTGCCGTCGCATACAGAACCGATATATGGTGCCGGCCCTGAAGGCAGGCAACTGGGATGAGGCCGTAGTAGCTTCAGTATTGGCTATAACGCGTTATGTTCAGGGCGACCATTCGCTCAGCCCCGAGCAGCGTACGGACGACGACACGTTCAGTATGTGGGCCGGTTTGTTTGTAGCCATGGCCATTGTGGCCTTAATGATTGTGATTGCTCGTCGCGACCGCCGTTCGCGCCGTTGTCCCCAGTGTCATAAGGGACAGATGGTGGTTACTCATCGCCAGCGCTTTCGCGCACCCGATGGGCGCATGATGATGCGGGTAACGCGTCAGTGCAGCCGTTGTGGTTATACGGAACTGATGGACGAGGACGATGAGGATGACGACCATCATACCGGTATGCTGGCCGGCTTTCCGTTCCTTTTTATGGGCGGAGGTCACGGTCATGGCGGTGGTGGCGGATTTGGCGGCGGAAGCTTCGGTGGCGGCAGTTTTGGCGGCGGCGGAAGCGGCGGCCGGTTCTGACGGAATAAGCAAAGAATATTTTTTTAATACCTATTGGATATGAAGAAAACATACATCGTTTGGGCAGTAGTGGCCCTTGTTGTCCTCATACTGATTGCAGTGCCTTGGACGAGTTATAACAGCATGGTGACCAACCAGGAAACGGTTACTACGGCATGGAGCAATGTGGAATCGCAGTATCAGCGCCGTGCGGATTTGATTCCGAATCTGGTGAATACCGTGAAGGGTTATGCCACTCATGAACGCGAAACGCTGGAAGGCGTGATGAACGCCCGTGCCAAGGCTACCCAGGTTACGGTAGATCCCACTCAGCTGACTCCGGAAAAACTCCAGCAGTTCCAGCAGGCGCAGGGTCAGCTTTCAACGGCTTTGGGACGACTGATGATGGTGGCTGAGAATTACCCGAACCTGAAGGCCAATGAAAATTTCTCAGAACTGCAGGCCCAGCTGGAGGGCACCGAAAACCGTATCAACGAGAGCCGTCGTCTTTATAATGAGGCTGTACAGGTTTATAATGTGGGAATCCGTCGATTCCCGGCAGTTATTTTTGCCCGTATGTTCGGATTTGAACCGCAAACTAAATTTGAAGCTGACAAGGCTGCCGAAAAAGCACCCGAAGTGAAATTCTAAAAATAAAAACAATATAACAAAATGGATAGCAAACAGCGCTATATGATGCGAGGCGTCAGCGCCATGAAAGAGGATGTGCACAACGCCATTAAAAATATTGACAAGGGAATCTTTCCGCAGGCTTTCTGCAAGATTATTCCCGACATTCTGGGCGGTGACCCTGAGTATTGCAACATTATGCACGCTGACGGTGCCGGTACCAAGTCTTCTTTGGCATATATGTACTGGAAGGAAACCGGCGACCTTTCGGTCTGGAAGGGTATTGCGCAGGATGCCCTGATTATGAATACCGATGATTTGCTTTGTGTGGGAGCCGTTGACAATATTCTGGTGTCGTCAACCATCGGGCGTAACAAAATGCTGATTCCCGGCGAGGTAATTTCGGCCATTATCAACGGAACTGACGAACTCCTGCAGCAAATGCGCGACATGGGTATCGGTATTTATGCTACTGGTGGCGAAACGGCCGACGTAGGCGACCTGGTGCGTACCATTATTGTGGACAGCACCGTAACGTGCCGCATGAAACGCAGTGATGTCATCAACAATGCCAACATCCGTCCGGGTGACGTTATTGTGGGTCTTTCGTCATGTGGTCAGGCTACTTATGAAATGGAATATAACGGCGGAATGGGAAGTAACGGACTGACCAGCGCACGCCATGATGTGTTTGCCAAATATCTGGCTGAGAAATATCCGGAAAGTTACGACCACGCTGTGCCTGATGAACTTGTTTACAGCGGTTCGTACAAACTGACGGATGCAGTGGAAGGGGCTCCCGTAAATGCCGGGAAACTGGTGCTTTCACCCACCCGTACGTATGCACCGGTAGTGAAGAAGTTGCTCGACGAAATGCGTCCTCAAATTCACGGTATGGTGCATTGTACCGGAGGTGCGCAGACTAAGGTGTTGCACTTTGTGGGTGAAAATTGTCGCGTGATTAAGGACAACATGTTCCCCGTACCGCCACTTTTCAAGGCGATTGCTGCCGAGAGCGGAACAGATTGGGCCGAAATGTACAAGGTATTTAATATGGGACATCGCCTGGAGGTGTATGTGTCGCCAGAGCAGGCAGAGCAGGTTATTGCTGTCAGCAAATCGTTTAATATTGATGCTCAGGTAGTTGGCCGTATTGAGGAGGGACCGCGTTCGTTGACTATCAGAAGTGAATTCGGCGAGTTCAATTATTAAGGAGCAACCTTGATACGAAAAAGAACAATTTGAAATGAAAAAAGAACAATACAGCAACCCTGCATCTCCCGTGCATCCCAAACGGCGTAAGACGATTCGTATGGAATTAAGCCTTGGCATGGCTTTCGTATTGTTGGTACTTGTCTGGTCTGGCGGTTACGATGTGATATCCTGTTTGGTTACGGATATTAGGGATGCCGAGGTCTGGTACGAGGCTGACCGACTGACGGTTCGCCTGCTGTCTGCACTCGGATGGTTGCTTATTGTTTGGCAGTTTACAAAAGCAGTAATCAATGGCTGGAAAAAATAGTTTACTGGAAAAGCTCGATGGCCTGATGGCCCGTTTTGAGGAGGTAGCAACGCTGATTACAGACCCTGCCGTAATTGCTGACCAGCAACGTTACGTCAGACTGACAAAAGAATATAAGGAACTGGAGGACCTGATGAAGGCCCGTAAGGAATATGCGGACCTGCTCGGTAATCTGGAGGAAGGAAAAAATATTTTGCTTACCGAGAGTGATCCGGAAATGAAGGAGATGGCTCGCGAGGAAGTGGCAGAATGCGAGAGTAGGTTGCCACAGTTGGAGGAGGAAATCAAGTTGATGCTTGTGCCTAAAGATCCGGAGGACAGCAAAAATGCGATACTTGAAATTCGCGGAGGTACGGGCGGCGACGAGGCTGCATTGTTTGCCGGTGATCTCTTCCGTATGTACACCAAATATGCTGAACGGAAGGGCTGGAAACTGGAAGTGTCGAGTGCCAGTGAGGGAGCGGCAGGCGGATTTAAGGAAATCGTCTGTTCAGTGACGGGTGCCGATGTGTATGGCACGCTCAAGTATGAGAGCGGTGTGCACCGCGTGCAGCGCGTACCGGTGACGGAAACGCAGGGCCGTGTACATACTTCGGCAGCAACCGTAGCTGTGCTTCCGGAGGCAGAGGCTTTTGATGTAGTGATCAATGAGGGCGAAATCAAGTGGGATACATTCCGCTCCAGTGGTGCCGGTGGACAGAATGTCAATAAGGTTGAGTCCGGCGTACGTTTGCGTTACAACTGGAAGAATCCCAATACCGGAGAGGTGGAGGAAATTTTGATTGAATGTACGGAGACACGTGATCAGCCCAAAAACAAGGAACGTGCTTTGGCGCGCCTGCGTACGTTTATTTATGACAAGGAACATCAGAAGTATGTGGACGACATTGCTTCACGTCGTAAGACTCTTGTATCTACGGGTGACCGATCGGCCAAGATTCGTACTTACAATTATCCGCAAGGACGTATTACTGACCACCGTATAAACTACACCATTTATAATTTGGCCGCTTTTATGGATGGCGACATACAGGATTGTATAGACCATCTTATTGTGGCAGAAAATGCAGAACGGCTCAAGGAAAGCCAACTTTAATGAAAGGCTAGGTCATATCCGTTCTAAGTTGATCATAATTGAATAAAAAAGACTCCCATTATAGTTGCATTGCTCTATAATGGGAGTCTTTTTTATTGGGGATTTAGGTTTATTCAGCTTCAGGCGTTTCGTCTGTATCAGGAGCATCATTGTTTCCTTCCAGATTGTCAGCATCAGTAAGGGTAGTGTCATCAGTATCATCAGCTCCTTCAGCCAAAGCTTCTTCAATACGGTTGACCAGTTCTTCGAACTCTTCGGGGTTGTAGAGCCGGGTGAGTTTGATGATGCGTCCTTTTCTGTCAATGAGTACGTTTCGGGTAATGCCGGATTCGCGGTCAGCATAAGAGGCGAAAACATCGGCATGTTCGTCAAGAGCCATGGGGTAGGTCGTACCTACTGATTTCATGAAAGCCTGAACTTTCTCAAGTGGCTCTTCGCGGTCAATGCCAAGCAGGGTGAATTCTGGGTCATCACGATGCACCTGCCATATTTCTTCTTCAATGTGTGGCATTTCTTTGCGGCAGACACCACACCAACTGGCCGTAAACTGCAGCATGACAACTTTTCCGCGTTGTTCAGACAGTTTGAAAGTTGATCCGTCTGTCAGTTTCAGACTAAAGTCGGGAGCCATGTCACCTACTTTTACTTTGAACCCCGTGGCTGTATCAACCTGAGCGGTTGGTGCGGTGGTTTCCTGAGCCTGAGCGGCAGTGGGAGAACCGATGGTAAAGCAGGCCATAAGACAGCCGGCCCATAAAGGGATTTTTTTGTAGAAGGAATTTCTTTTCATCTTTGTTTTCCGGATATTTGGTTAGGATATATTTAATTTAAAGGGGGTATTTCACCTTATTTATATTGGTGAGGTAATCAGATTTCTTCAGTTAAGACAAAAATACGCAATTCCACGCATACAAGCTCTGTGGAACACGAAAAAAAGACTAACTTTGCAATGACTATTGTTTGCAATGGAGAAACAGACCATAAATAGCAACCCATAATACACACAACTATATTTCAGTCATTATGATTAATCGTCAACAACTCATTCAGTTTATTCGGGAGCAGCAGTCGTTCCTCTGCGTAGGTCTTGATACGGACACCAAGAAAATTCCGTCGTGTCTGCAACAGGACCCTGATGCTATTTTTACTTTCAATAAGGCCATTGTGGATGCTACCGCGCTTTATTGTGTGGCTTACAAACCTAATTTGGCATTTTATGAAAGTGCAGGTATTAAAGGTTGGGAAGCTTTTGAGCGCACTGTGCGTTATATTAAAGAACAATATCCCCGTCATTTTATTATAGCTGACGCCAAACGTGGTGACATTGGTAATACTTCAGCCATGTATGCGCGCAGTTTTTTTGGTGAACTTGACATTGATTCGCTGACAGTGGCTCCTTATATGGGACAGGATAGTGTGACTCCATTCCTTAATTATGAAGGAAGATGGGTAATTTTGCTGGCTTTGACCAGTAATCCAGGATCTGCTGATTTCCAATTGATGGAAGATGAGAATGGGGAATGCCTTTTTGAACGCGTGTTGCGTATTTCGCAGCAGTGGGCCGGAGCTGACCGTATGATGTATGTTGTAGGTGCTACACAAGGTGCTTTGTTTGAGCGAGTACGTCGTGTTGTTCCTCAGCATTTCTTGCTGGTACCCGGAGTTGGTGCTCAGGGTGGCTCGTTGGAGGAGGTATGCCGGTATGGTATGAATTCCGACTGCGGATTGCTGGTCAATTCTTCGCGCGGTATTATTTATGCAGATGGTTCTGACCAGTTTGCAGCGGCAGCGGCCGAGCAGGCTCGTAAATTACAGGAGCAAATGGCTGAGCAACTCAAGCTGCATGCTTGATATGATGGATTTTGACAGGCTTTCTTAGGCCCAAAATGAAAATGGCTGGCACTTTAATAAAAAAATGTGCCGGCCATTTTTGTAAGATGTAAAGGGGATAAGAAATGTTGGGAAAAATGTGTATATTTACAAGGTAAAAACAAACAACCTGAATTTATTTTACTTGTGAAGAACTTTGGAAAAAGACACTGTTTAATGGCCTTTTTGGCTTTGTGTGTGGTGATACCTGTGGCAGGTAGGAATCGGGGTGAAGAGGCTGCCATGCAGGTTATTGAAAGAGTTACTCAAAAACACAAATTGCCGGTAACCTTAAGCATCAAAAAAAATACGTCGGAATCTAAGCGCGAGACATATTTTCAGTATTCCGTGAACAAGGGCATATTGAAAATAGAAGGCAATTCTCCGATTTCGTTATGCAGAGGTTTTTATGATTATGTAAAATCACAACATTGTGGAATATATAGTTGGACCGGAACGAATATCGTATAGCCGGATGTGTTGCCGGAAACAGATGATAAAAAGGTGGAATCCCCATTTGAAAATCATTATCTGTATAATGTCTGCACGTATGGTTATTCAATGCCTTATTGGGATTGGGAGCGTTGGGAAAAAGAAATTGACTGGATGGCCGTTCATGGTATCAATATGCCTTTAGCTTTGGTAGGTTATGAGGGAATTATGTATCGTGTATGGAAAAAATGGGACTTACGGATGATGAAATTAATCAGTATTTTGTCGGGCCGGCTCATTTGCCTTGGATGAGAATGGGAAATGTAAGTGGTATTGACGGGCCGCTTAATGAAGACTGGCATCGTGACCAAATAGCGCTTCAACATAAAATACTTGATCGTATGCGAAGTTTGGGAATGAAGCCTATTTGTCCCGCTTTTCCTGGTTTTGTTCCTCCTGCTTTCAAACGGCTTTATCCCAAGTTGAATTTATTGCAGTCGCATTGGGCCGGCAGTTTCAGTAATTGGATGCTTTCGCCGGACGAAGATTTGTTTACGCAGATTGGTATAGCCTTTATAAAGGAATGGGAAAAGGAATTTGGACCATGCGACTATTATCTGATCGACAGTTTAACGAGATGGAAATTCCCTTTCCCGCAAAGGGATCAAAGGAGCGGTATGATTTGTTGGCTCATTATGGAGAACGGGTTTATGAATGTGTGAAGAAGGCTAATCCAAACGCAACTTGGGTTATGCAGGGATGGATGTTTGGTTATCAACGTGATATTTGGGATTATGAAACATTAGGCGCTTTGCTTTCGAAAGTACCAGACAAAAAAATGTTGTTGTTGGATTTGGCTGTTGATTATAACAAGCATTTCTGGCATTCTCAGGTAAATTGGGAATATTACAAAGGCTTTTATAACAAACCGTGGGTTTATAGTGTGATTCCCAATATGGGTGGAAAAACAGGAATGACAGGTATGCTGGAATTTTATGCAAATGGTCATTTGGAGGCGTTGGCATCAGCAAATAAGGGGAATCTGGTGGCGCATGGCATGGCACCGGAAGGAATCGAAAACAATGAGGTAATATATGAACTTCTTAGTGATGCCGGGTGGAGTGACCGTAGAATAGACTTGCAGCAATGGCTCAAAGACTATTCTTTGAATCGTTATGGCCATTATCCTGATGCGCTTCAAGCTTATTGGAAAGGATTGTTGAAGTCAGTATATGGCAGTTTTACGGATCATCCAAGATATAACTGGCAGTTTAGACCGGGAACCGTACGCAAAGGTTCGATTAATGCTAATCCTGAATTTTATAAGGCTGTCGAAAACTTTGTTTCTCTAGCAGATGAGTTTGCCAATCAGCCGCTTTATCTGGCAGACCTGTTGGAAGTTTCTGCTTTATATTTGGGAGCAAAAGCCGAATTGCTGGTGCAAGCTATAGACAATATGTATATAGTCGGGGATACATTGCAGGCAATTGCATATGAGAAGGATTTTGAACATATTATGTTGGGAATGGACCGATTGTTGGCAGCTCATCCGAATTTAAAACTTGAACGCTGGATTGATTTTGCACGTAAGCATGGTACGGATGAATCTCAACGCAAACATTATGAATGTAACGCCAAGCGTATTGTAACTATATGGGGACCTCCTGTTGACGATTATTCTGCCCGTGTTTGGTCCGGATTAATTCGTGATTATTATTTGCCTCGCTGGAAGCATTATTTTGCTTCAAGAAAAACTGGGAAAACTTTTGATTTCGCTTCCTGGGAGCGTAATTGGGTTGAACGGTCACAGGGATGCTCAAAAGTGATTGTTCCGAATGATGTTGTGGCAGAAGTTAGAAACTTAATGGATTATGCAGCTTATATAACTCCTGAAATAGTGCCGGATGTTACTAATGGCATGTTGGGGTGTTGGAATTTGCATGCGGAAAAAGTTGACAGTATTGTTTGTCGGATACCTGCAACGTCTTTGAGTTCACTAAAAGCTGTAAAAGTTGAGTCAGATGTTCCTGGAATATCTTTGCAAAGTTTGAACGTAGAGGCTGATGGCCGGATTGTATCATCATTAAAAAATAACCAGACGGAAAATGGGGAGCAGAAACAATGTATGGTTTATCCATTAATGATTGATAATTCTGTGAAAGGAAATAATGGTACCATTTTGCGTATGGTCTTATACAATGGAAATTCTATGAATGGAAGAGTACGTATCTCCCTACTTACAGAATAGTTGTTAATCTTAGACGAAAAAAGGTGGCATTATTGTAATATGATGCCACCTTTTTCTTTGTTTGTATGGAAATGTTATTCCATGCTCCATTCTTCCGGATTTTTTAATCCACTTAAAAAATCTTTGGTTTCCATCCGACGTTTACCGGCAGGTTGTAATTGGAGAATTTCTATCCATTCTTTCTGACAGGCTACGAACAGATGTTTTTTATTGGCTACGTATAACTGTCCACAATGATTTATTGGGGGCATGTTGGATGAATCAACAAGTGAGGTTTTAAATATTTTGAGTTCTTTGGTTGGGGCTGTTTCTGTACCTGTATGGCATAAGGTTGTCCACGCACCAGGTGATGGGCTGAGGCCTCGTACCAGATTGTGAATTTGATGGGAGTGGTTGCACCAGTTGATACGACATGTATCTTTAAAAATCTTGGGTGCAGCGTGTAATTCTACGCCCGTTGTGGGTTGTGGGTGAGTTGAAACTTTTTCGTCTAAAATTAGTTGCGTTGTATTTACAACGAGTTTCGCTCCCAAATCTTGCAAGCGGTTATGGAGAGAACCGGCGTCTTCATCAGGATCAATGTCCAAAGTGGCTTGTTCTATGATATCACCGGTATCGATGTCGTGTTGAAGAAAGAAAGTTGTGACTCCACTTTGCTTTTCTCCTTGAATAATGGCCCAGTTAATTGGTGCTGCACCGCGGTATTGAGGTAATAAGGAAGCGTGAAGGTTAAACGTTCCCAAAGGAGGCATTGCCCATACAACTTCAGGAAGCATACGAAATGCTACTACTATTTGTAAATGTGCTTGTAGCTCTTGTAGTTGTTGTAGAAAAGCAGGGTCTTTTAAGCGTTCCGGCTGTAAAAGCGGAAGTCCCTTTTCTTTTGCGTATTCTCCTACGGCAGAGGATTGAAGTTTACTTTGGTGACGCCCCATAGGTTTATCGGGCATAGTAACTACACCTACTATATTGAATCCATTTTCAATTAGAGCTTTAAGTGGGGCTACGGCAAATTCCGGCGTGCCCATATAAATAATGCGTAAATCTTTCTTTTCCATATAATGTATTTTTCCAAAAATGGCGTGATTTATTCTTCTGAGAAATCAACAAGAACTTGACGGTAGTAAGCATACAAGTGTACTTTGTTGACAAAACCAACGAAATGATGTTGATGCTCAACTACGGGCAGCACATCAGCTTCTGTTTGTTCAAAGTGGTGCATGACCTGTGCCATAGGTTCGTCCGTGGTGAGCGTGTAGGTTGGTGACTCCATGAGTTGACGAGCCGTATAGTAACGGTAGAGCTCTTGGCGGAATATGATTTTACGTAATTTTTTCAGATTGATTTGTCCCAGTAATGTTCCACTACGGTCTACTACGGCAAATACATCTGTGTTTTCATTACTTACACGAGCTACAATTTGCCCGAGATTCATGTCGGGAGTAATGCGGGGACTGTTTTTCTCAATAATGGAGTTGAGTGACATGAGGGTAAGTACTGAATGGTCTTTGTGATGCGTGAGCAGTTGCCCCTTTCGTGCCAGACGCATGGAGTATATACTGTGTGGCTCAAATACGATGATGGTCAGGTAAGCCGCGATAGATACGATCATCAGGGGGACAAACAGTGCGTATCCACCCGTTAGTTCTGCTATTAGAAATACTCCCGTAAGAGGTGCATGAAATACTGCGCTCATTACGCCCGCCATACCCAGAAGGGCGTAATTCGTTTCTGGAACATGAACGCCTAAAATGTTATAATGGTTCCAAATTCGTGAAAAAATAAAACCTCCCAAACATCCTAAAAAAAGGCTAGGAGCAAATGTTCCGCCGCAACCTCCTCCGCCATTGGTTGCCGTAGTGGCGAAAACTTTGGTAAAGACAATCAGAACCAGGTATATTAATAACCATGAAGAATGTCCAAAGAATAGAGAATGGTCCATTACACTTTCCCATTGAGCGTTACTCGTTCCGTCCAACAATAGAGAAATTGTAGAGTATCCTTCGCCATAAAGAGGCGGGAAAAGATAAATGAGTAATGCCAGAATACTTCCTCCTAAAGCTATACGGCCATACATATTGCTGATACGACCAAAGACTTGTTCAAAGGAGTTCATGGCGCGGGTAAAGTAAAGTGAGACCAATCCGCAGACAATACCGAGGGCAATGGACGATGGTATACGGTCAACAGAAAACGGATCCAAAAGACGGAAATCAAACATGGCATCTGTGCCGGTAAGTACATACGTAACGGATGCTGCCGTAACGCTGGTTACGAGTAACGGAAGCAGCGAGGCCATGGTAAGATCTATCATTAGGACTTCAAGCGTGAAGACAAGTCCGGCAATTGGTGCTTTGAAAATTCCTGCTACGGCGCCTGATGCTCCGCAACCGATAAGAAGCATCAGGGTTTTGTGGTCCATTTTAAAGATACGTCCCAGTTCTGAACCTATTGCTGATCCGGTAAGGACAATAGGTGATTCAGCTCCGACAGAACCTCCGAATCCGATGGTGACCCCTGAGGCAATAATACTTGACCAGCAGTTATGTCGTTTGATGTGTCCCTGACGTCTGGAAATGGCATACAGAATTTTGGTAACTCCATGACCGATGTCATCACGTACGCAATAACGGATAAACAACGCTGTAAGGGTAATTCCTACTACAGGATATACAAGAAGTAACCATTCAGGGCCACCGGCATCAAACGGATGGGTGAGCAGTTCTTCTATGGTATGTATAAGCCATTTCAAGATATAGGCAGCCAAGGCTGTAAAGAGACCCACAAAAAAACTGAGTATCAGAATCTGCTGTCGTTGGCTGATATGGCGTTCAACCCATTGCAGGGCTTTGGTGGAGGAAAACGTACGGATCATTTATATGGTTGTGATTTCTCTTTCTTCTTTTTTCGTTTCCATTTTAAGGAAAGAAGTCGGGGCCAGATTTTATTCGCGGATTATCTTTATAACGTTGCCATCGCTCAATTTGATGATTGATGAAGGCTTTGACGGCTCTTTTTCCTGCTGTCTGCTGCAACAAATATAGTCAACGCTTTGTCGGATTTCTTCTGTGATATCAGAAAAAGTTTGTGGTGAAGGTTGACCGCTAATGTTGGCGGATGTGGAAACTATGGGGCGTTTGAATTGCATACAGAGTTGCCTACTGAATGCTTCTTTTGTAATCCGGATGGCAGCGCTCCCGTCTGGAGCCAGCAGGTTCGGGGCCAAATAGCGTGGGTGATCATAAATGATGGTTAGTGGTTTGGAACTGTTTTCAATAAGTTCCCATGCCATCGTGGGCACATCCTGCACGTAAGCCTCGATTTTGGCTTCAGAATCGACCAGGGTAATAAGAGCTTTGGCATCAGCACGTTGTTTGATTTTGTAAATTTTGCTGACAGCTTCGGCATTGGTAGCATCACATCCTATACCCCAAATTGTGTCTGTGGGGTATAGGATGATGCCGCCGTGGCGCATCACATCAATAGCTTTGCTGATGTCTTCCTGCGCCTCGTGGGTTAATGAAGTTTCTTTCTTCATGGTTTGGTGGTTATGTCTTTGGGCTCTTCCAGGAATCCTCTTGTAACCTTTTCGGTGAAGATCCGCTTCTTGTTCCAATGGAAAGGTGCATAATCGTAGTTGGTCTTTAAGGTATTGTTCTTCATGAGCAGACCGTCTACTGATTTTGCGTATAGTAGTGGCAGATCGAATGTTTCAAATTCATTGTTTACAATGCGGATGGCATTTTTCTTACCTCCATGGAATGGCTTGTCAGAAAGATGAGGTATTTCCGGATAGATGGAGATGACAGCGTTGGTGAATTGATACTGGCTGGTCAAGGCATTGATAAAGCGGTTGTTTGTGATAAGCAAGTCACGGCAAGCTCCGCTTTCGTACCATCCGTTGCAGTCACCACAGAGCAGGATTGCTGTGCCGGAAGTATGGTCAAATAGGTTGTCCTTGCAAACGGTTTTCAGTGGAGAACTGAACAGAGCGCCGCGTGCGCGGTTATTACGTACGATGTTGTGGCTGAATTCGATGGTTGGACACCATGTAAGGTCTTCAATACCATATCCCGGGCCGATTTGTGGGTCAAGATCTTCTTCGAATTCAATTAGATAGCGGTGGGCTCCCAATTCAGTTGGCGTATCCATTGGCTTGATGGATTTGATTCGGTTCTTTTGTGACAGTTCTTGCATGGAGTCCGCTAATACAAAACTTACTTCATCGCCAGCATCACCCCATTTGAAGCCCCATGCTTGTCCATGACCGAAAGAGGTTTCGAGCGTACGGCTGTTGACGCGTTTGTCTACTTTTAGATAGATGCCATGTACGTTGATTGCATCGTCCATCATATGTTCATACCGACCATTGCGTGAGATGATTTTGCCTTTACACTGTGAGAAGTGGGTCGCGTCAGCTTGTGTGGTAAAGTAGCGTGGATCATCTTTTCCGCGCAAACATACGCCAAATCCGTCAAGTGTGATATTGGTACAACGATAGGCAATGAGTCCCATGCCTTCAGCATAGTGTACTTTGACGTTTTTAAATGTCGTGTTTTTGCTTTCATTGGCAAAGATGCCTGGAGCCGGGCGATACCATGAGCGCATAGCAATTACCGTACCGGGAATCATGCGCGAGTCTTTCCATTTCGGAGCATGAATAATACGTGGTGATATTTCGGTTGCATCATGCAGGTCGTAACCTATATCACCTGTATTGTAAACAACGTGGCGTGTTTCTCCTTCAAAGGCAATGCCACTGCTCAGTTGGTTTTCCCATCCTTCGCCAAGGTTGGTTAACGTACCTTTTTCTTTGTCAAGTTGATAGGTCATCCATGGCGCTACTTTAAAAGTAATGCCGTCGCTGTTGTTCTTGAGGATTTCGATTTGTCCTATTTGTGGCTGACTGAAATCAATGCTGAAATTTTCGAGTGTGGTGTTGGTGCAATTGACTATGGCAAAAGGTATCAGTCTGCCATGGAAAATGAAATCTGCACCATTTCCATTAATGCTTAAGTTGTGCCAGTCGGCCAGGTTGAACATAACCCGTTTGGGCTGGTCCTGGTCGTGATTGGATATGTAGTATGTACATTCCTGTGTAGCACTTACATGGAAGTTGTAGGTTCCTTTTGAGAAGTTCAATACTACTTTGTCTTTTTCCTGTACGCTGGATTTGATTTCTTTGAGTGCTTTTTGCAGTGCCGGCCCCATGTCCTGCTGGGTATTGGGGGATATGCCAAAGTCGCTCATGTTAAATGTCACACGGCGTGCTGATACGGGTTGCATGCTAAGCCATCCGCATGCCAGCAGGAGTGAGCCGGTAATGATCTGTTTTTTCATAAAAGTAACGTATGTGTTTTTGTAGAAGTAGATTATTCGCTAGCAGGTTCACCACTTATTTTTTTTATGCCGCCGGTTTCTGAGTAGAGTTGAACTTGGGTGGTAAAACGTTTGTTGAACAAATCTCCACCCAGATGCTCTACACGTCCGAATTGGGCAATGGAGACGGGCATAGTAGCATATTGTTTTTGATTGTCAAATATCTGTACATCAGCCTTTCCCGGTACGATGTAGCGTAGGTCTTTTTCTTCTTTTTTCTTTTTTTCTTCAGCAATGGCTTGCGTTGTGGTTATATTCTTTATTTTGATGTAAATCGGGTCGCCAGACAAGTCGTCGGGACTTACGGGACCGAAGTATTTGGAGAAGCGGAACAAAACGTCAGCTCCGGTTTCGGATGTTGGGTCGTAGCTGAAAGTAAAAGTATGCGTTTCGCTGCTCTTTGTTCCTTCAAAAAGCATAAGCAAGCCTGCTTCCTGCTTATCAAGCTGCTCCATCATCATTTTGAGTTGTGTGCCGTCTTTGGGCATGAAGTCAGCCTGACCTTTGGCCAAAAGTGAACGGTTCTCGCGAATATCATATATTTCGTTTGCTGCCAATTCGGCCATTTTCATGGTACTTCCAGCTGCTAATATTTCTTCAGTCTTGAAATCATTCGGGTTAAGACGGCTGGTGTTGTTGTCTTTTTCTACTTTGGGTTGCGGAAGCGGAGCTTCTGTTTCTGCCTGAGTGTTGATGGCCAGCAGGCGTCCGTCCGGCGTAAGGCTGACCAGAGGGGCAGCGCTTTTGGGATTAAGTTTAATGGTATAGGCCTGATTGCGGTCGGCTACACCATAGGGGTGGATTTTTACATCCAGCAGTTCCCATTGTTCTGTGACCTCGCGAGGTACGTTTTTCAGTCGCAGATATTTTTGGGCATAGGCTGAATATTCACCTGGTGTCAGGGTAGTTTTTCGGGCGGTTACGCTAATGAGCAGCCGTGTGTGGGGGAGGAAGTAGGTAACACCTTCTTCCGTGATACCCGGCTGGTAGTCGCGTACGTCCGTTTGTGCATTGCTGCATATTGAGCAAGATAACGTGCAGGCCAAAGCCAACAATTTCCATGAATATGATGTCTTGGATGTCATGATATGAATGCAATATAAAAGAGGTGATTAAAATTCCGTGGTGTTGTCGGTTGTCAGACTTTTGAACGCATGAGGCAGATGGCGGATGATGTCGGAGGCTATCAGGCTTTCTTCACCTGTTTCACGGGATGCCATATCGCCGGCTAATCCGTGTAGGTAAACGCCCAGTTGGCAGGCCTGCAGCGGAAGATATCCTTGTGCCAGCAGACTCAGTATGATGCCTGTCAGTACGTCTCCGCTACCAGCTGTGGCCATGCCGGCATTGCCGGTCGGGTTGAAGTGGACGGAGCCTTGCGGTGTACAGATTGCGGTGTTGTGACCTTTGAGCACAACGTAAATCTGTTTGTTGATAGCCAGACTTACAGCTTCGGAAAGAAGGTGATAGCTGCTCTCTATGTGGCGACCACACAGCCGCATCATTTCGCCCGGATGTGGGGTGATAATGGTGTCGGGGTGTACGTAACTCATCCAATTCTTGTGTTCTGCCAGAATGTTCAGACCGTCGGCATCAATAATGGTCGGAATGTTGGTATGCGTAATTTGTTCGACAAACGAACGCGCCGTAATGCTGTTTTGTCCCAATCCCGGACCAATGGCCATGGCCGTGAATTTTCGGGTAGGTACGGTGTCGGTTATGAATCCTGTTTCAGAGTCCGGTTGGTAGATGGCTTCCGGTATGGCGGTTTGCAATGGAATGCGGTTAGCTTTCGGGCCATGTACGGTAAGTATACCGCAACCGCTGCGCATACAGGCTTTGGCCGCCAGAATGGAAGCTCCGGCCATACCTTCACATCCGGCAATGAGTAGCGCGTGCCCAAAAGTTCCTTTATGGGAAAAGCACGGCCGCTTGTGCAACATTTTTTGTATGTCTTTGCGCTCTGTCAGATGATAGGGCGTCTGCATGTCGTCAATGTGATGAGTCAGCAGGCCGATATCCATGATTTCGAGATGTCCGATGTAGGGTTGTGCATCGGGGAGCATAAAGTTCAGTTTCATTACCTGCATGGTCAGGGTGTAGTCAGCCTTGACAATTTCGCAGGTATTGAAATCGTATTCCTGTTCGCAAAGTAATCCCGAGGGGACATCGATGCTGACCACCTTGGCTTCCGACTGGTTGATGAATTTGACCAAAGCACCAAAACCGCGATCAAGCGGACGGTTAAGTCCTGTACCGAACAGTCCGTCTACAATGACACAGTCGTTACTGATTTTGGGAGGATCAAAACGGGTGGTCACTTCATTAAAGCGAAGGGTGGAGCATTCTGCAAGACGCTGCTTGTTGATGCGGCAGTCGTCGCTGAGTTTGTTCCCGGTGTTGAACAGATAGGCCGTAACGTCGTATCCTGCCTGACTGAGCATGCGGGCTGCTGCCAAAGCGTCCCCTCCGTTGTTCCCCGGTCCGGCAAAAAAAATGAAGGGGGTCTTTAAAGTCCATAATTGCATCAGACGGTTGGCTACGGCCTGGGCTGCCCGTTCCATCAGTTCAATTGAAGGGATGGGCTCGTTTTCTATGGTGTAAGTATCAAGTTCGCGAATTTGATGTGTTTGTATTATTTTCATATTGACAAAGTTAATGTATGGAGCGCAAATCGCAAAACGAAAATCTGTTTTTTTGGTGTGAGGGTATTTGTCTGAGAAACGATACCGAATTTTACTCAGGAGCTTCAGACTGCCATATATCCCATGAAGCCAATGCCTGTAAGTGGAGCATTTCAAGTCCGTTCTTCGTGACGGCTCCGGCCTGTTGGCCGCGTTTCATAAACATGGTTTCTTCGGGATTGTAAATCAAATCGTACAAAAGATGTCGTGAAGTCAGTGATTCGTAAGGCAGTGGAGGGCATTCTTCCGTGTGTGGAAACATGCCCAATGGAGTACAGTTGACAATGACGGTATATTCCTGCAGCAGTTCGGGGGTAATTTCTCCGTATGTCAGATAGGGGGCGTGCCGGCTGACCCACACGGGTTCTACGTCCAGTTGCTTCAGTCCGTAGCATACGGCTTTTGAGGCGCCCCCCGTGCCCAGTATCAGGGCTTTGCGGTGGTGTGGCTGAAGCAGCGGACGGATACTTTGGCTGAAACCGATGACGTCGGCATTATAGCCCGTAAGGCGAGGGGTGCCGTCAGTGTTGCGGTCAACCTTGATGACATTGACTGCACCGATTTCGCGGGCTTGCGGACTGAGGGCGTCAAGCTGTGAAATGACTGCTTGTTTGTGGGGTATGGTTACGTTCAGCCCTCGCAGTTGCGGATGGCGGCTGACGATGTTGCGCAGTTGGGACGCATCGGGAATTTCAAAGTTCAGATATTCGGCATCGATACCTTCGTTGCTGAATTTTTCCGTAAAGAATTTCCGGGAGAAAGAGTGCCCCAGCGGGTAGCCTAAAAGTCCGTATGTATCCATGTGATGAAATAATCTTTTTCCGGTAAAAAAAGTAAATGTTGCTCGGGCAAGTCCTTCCGGCTTGTGTGGCGGGAAGAGCTGCTCCTGCAAACAACTATATAGGTATAAGGTTATTCGGGCTTGGCTGCCGTATAGAGGGTGCTTAGTCCGAAAGTGTATCGTTTGAAGTTGACGTCGGTAAAACCGATCCGACTGATGATTTGCTGCATCTTTTCGCCTTGCGGAAATGCCTCCATCGTGGCGGGCAGGTAGGCATAGGCTTTCTTGTCCTTGGAAATGAGGCGTCCGATGTTGGGCATGTAGATGTGCGAATATAGCCAGAAGAGTTGCTTCATGGGGGCCTTGTTGGGGATGGTGAGTTCGATAATCACCAGTCGGCCGCCGGGCCGCAGCACACGAAGCATTTCACGCAATCCTTGTTCCAGATCTTCAAAATTGCGGATACCGTAGGCTACGGTTACGGCATCAAACGAATTGTCGCTGAAAGTCAGTTGCATGCAATCCTGCTTTTCTACGCTGACCGTACGGGCGAGGTTGGCTTCCAGAATCTTTTTGCGGGCTACGCTGAGCATGCCTTCTGAAATGTCGATGCCGGTCAGGTGGGCAGGTTTGAGACGAAGGGCTGACTCCATGGCAAAGTCACCTGTGCCCGTGGCTACGTCGAGCATGTCCTGCGGGGCATAGGGCTTGAGCGAGTCAATGGCTTCACGTCGCCACCTCTTGTCGATGCCTAAGGATAGTACATGGTTGAGCTTGTCGTAGGAGTGTGCAATGTGGTCAAACATTTTTTCTATTTGAGCCCCCTTGCGCTGGTCGTTATTGTACGGCTTTATTTTTTCTTGTTGATACATATACGATTTTTTGTCTCAATCTGGTTTGTCGTCAGCAAAGTTAGTGAATCTGCCTAAAAGAATGAAGAAGATTGAAGGCTTTTTCTATGGGGCGGTGGGATGCAGCTGTGCTTTTCCGCATGATTCGGGGAAGTGATTTCGACCTTCTGCCGGTTGTGGAAAAAACAAGGTGCCTCATAAAAAGAACAGCTTGGGAGCCAGGATTTTTTAGAAGGGACTTTATTTTTATAAGTAGGCAGGTTTGGTCACGTCAGGACCAAGTCGTATCTTTGCATCCAATATTATTTCGGATGCCATGCCGGTTGGTGCGGCCGAGTGCTTGAACACCTCGTAAAAAACAAGATAAATGAAACAGAATTCCCCTGCCTTCAGTAAAGTCTTTTTACTGCTTACCGTATTGTTTTGTGTATGCCTGATTGCGGCTAATCTGCTGGAAACCAAGCAGACTTCAATCGGCGCCCTCTCGCTGACGGGCGGATTGATTGTATTTCCCATTTCCTATATCATTAACGATTGCCTGGTTGAAGTATGGGGCTTTGAGCGTGCCCGTATGGTAATTTGGCTGGGCTTTGCCATGAATGCTTTTGTGGCGCTGCTGGGCTGGTTGGCCGACCTGTTGCCGGCTGCGCCCTACTGGCAGGGCCAGGCCGGATTTCACGCCGTGTTCGGACTGGCGCCGCGCATTGTGGCCGGTTCGTTTATCGCTTTTCTGGTCGGTTCGTTCCTTAATGCCTATGTCATGAGCCGTATGAAGGTGCGTTCCGTTCATGGTCGCGGCTTTGGCTGGAGGGCTATTTTGTCGACACTGGTGGGCGAGACGGCAGATTCGCTGATATTCTTTCCCATAGCTTTGGGAGGTGTGGTTCCTTGGGAGACGTTGCCTTCCATGATGGTCGCACAGGCCGTGCTGAAAACTTTGTATGAAGTCATAGCGCTGCCGGTAACGTATAGGGTTGTGGGATTTGTCAAGCGTTTGGATCATACAGATGTTTATGACAATCAAGTCAGCTACAACGTATTTAAATTATAGGAAAACCGTATATTTGCACCGTTATGAGAAGTTACATCAACCACGATAAGGCTCTGGTCGTGTTTAGTGGCGGACAGGATTCCACCACCTGCCTCTTCTGGGCCAAAAAACATTTTAAGGAAGTCTATGCCCTTTCGTTTCAGTATGGGCAGAAGCATGCACACGAGGTTGACCTGGCCCGACGTATTGCCGAAAAGGCTGGCGTACCGTTTGAATGTATGGATGCTACTTATATCAGCAAACTGAGCCATAACGCCCTGACGGATTCTACAGAAGTGATGGATGAGGAAAAACCCGAGGTCGGACCTCCCAACACGTTTGTGCCCGGCCGTAATCTTTTTTTTATCAGTATGGCTGCTGTATATGCTTATTCCAAAGGCATTCATCATTTGGTGACGGGGGTGTCGCAGACTGACTATTCGGGCTATCCCGACTGCCGGGATGCTTTTATCAAGAGCCTGAACGTGTCGCTGAACTTGGGCATGGATGAGCAGTTTGTTATCCATACTCCGCTGATGTGGCTGGATAAGTGTCAGACGTGGGCGTTGGCTGATGAGCTGGGCGTGCTCGACCTTGTGCGAAACGAAACTTTAACCTGTTACAATGGTGTGCCCGGCGATGGCTGTGGGCATTGTCCCGCCTGTAAGCTCCGTCGTGAGGGGCTGGAGGAATATTTGCGCCGGAAAGCAGCTCGATAAGAATCCGAAAGTTGAATAGAGAAACGGAAAATAGCATGAGAGAGAATGAACATTTGAAAGCTTTGGGAAATACTACCAAATATTATGATGACTATGCCCCGGAGGTGCTGGAAGCATTTGAGAACAAGCATCCTGACAACGACTATTGGGTACGTTTCAACTGTCCTGAATTTACGAGTCTGTGTCCTATAACCGGGCAACCCGACTTTGCAGAAATCCGCATCAGTTATCTGCCCGACAGACGCATGGTGGAGAGTAAGAGTCTGAAGTTGTATTTGTTCAGCTTTCGCAATCATGGCGATTTTCATGAGGATTGTGTCAATACCATCATGAAAGACCTTATTCGGCTGATGGATCCTAAATATATAGAGGTGACGGGTATCTTTACGCCTCGCGGAGGCATAAGTATCTATCCGTATGCCAATTATGGACGGCCTGGCACCAAATATGAGCAGCTGGCTGAATTCCGTATGCAGCATCATGATTTGTAAATCTGTTCGGTAGGGTATAACCCTGTTGTCAGAAATCTATTATTGACCGGTATCATATCTTTGTATGAATATATTGAATAATAAGAAGGCACGTTTCCATACACTGGGGTGCAAGTTGAATTTTGCCGAAACCTCTTCGCTGCAGGATTTGCTGGGGCAGTATGGCGTACGGCCGGCTCTTGAAGGGGAGGAGGCTGACATCTGCATTATTAATACTTGTTCGGTTACAGAAGTTGCTGATCATAAGTGCCGGCAGGTGATTCACAAATTGCGTCGCGAAAATCCGGGAGCCTTTATTCTGGTTATGGGATGTTATGCGCAGCTTCGTCCAGATGTAATCAGGCAGACGGAAGGCGTTGATCTGGTATTGGGTATGGAGCAGAAAGGACAAGTGCCTGAATGGCTCGAAAAGATGTTTGCCCGTAAACAGTCTTTGCAGGAGTCTGACCAGGTGTTGTCAGCCTGTCATGAAGCTGTTACTGTACCTACGGCACAGATTAAAACTTTTGTGCCTTCCTGTTCGTGTGGTGAGCGTACCCGTTATTTCCTGAAGGTGCAGGATGGCTGTAATTATTATTGTACATATTGTACCATTCCTTATGCCCGCGGACGCAGCCGAAACGGTTCCATTGCCTCAATGGTTGAGCAGGCCCGTGAAGTTGCTCGCAGAGGAGGAAAGGAGATTGTCATTACGGGAGTGAATATCGGTGATTTCGGACGCTCTACGGGCGAGAACTTTTTTGACCTGATTAAAGCTCTTGATAAAGTTGATGGCATTGAGCGTTACCGTATTTCGTCTATTGAGCCTAATTTGCTTACGGATGAGATTATAGATTATTGTGCACAGTCGCGCGCTTTTATGCCACATTTCCATGTTCCGTTGCAGAGTGGTTCGGACGATGTGTTGAAGTTGATGCGCAGGCGGTATGATACGGCATTCTTTGCTCAGAAAATGGAGCGCATTCGTGAGGCCATGCCCGATGCTTTTATCGGTGTGGATGTGATTGTTGGAACGCGCGGAGAAACGGAAGCTTATTTTGAGGATGCCTATCGTTTTATTGATGGGCTGGATATTTCGGAACTTCATGTGTTCAGTTATTCTGAACGGCCCGGAACGAAAGCTCTTGAAATTCCGCACATCGTATCGCCGGAGCAGAAACATGAACGCTCGCAGCGTCTGCTGGCTTTGTCTGAAATCAAGAAACGTGCTTTTTATCAGCGATATGTCGGAACTTGTCGTCCTGTGTTATGGGAGCATAGTAAAACCGGAAGGCCGCTTCATGGATTTACTGACAATTATATACGTGTAGAGTGCCCGACAGTTTCTGTGGGAAAAGATAACACGCTTTCAATGGTGGAGTTAGGGGATTTTACGGCTGACGGAAAATCTTTGGCTGCAACGCTTGTAGAATAAATCTTTAAATTTGTATCGTGATGAGTCCGAAAAAAGTAGCAGTTGTCATATTGAATTGGAACGGAGCGAAAATGTTATGCGATTTTCTGCCTTCGGTGGTGCGTTACTCACAACCTCAGGCCCAGGTGGTGGTGGCAGACAACGGTTCAACCGATAATTCGGCGGAAGTAGTGGCTGATCGGTTCCCGGAAGTGGTTTGGCTTCAGTTGGACAGGAATTATGGTTTTGCCGAGGGGTATAACCGCGCATTGGCGCAACTGGAGGCTGACTATTTTGTGCTGCTTAATTCTGATGTGGAGGTGACAGAAGGTTGGCTCTCACCTTTGGTGGATTATATGGATACTCATCCCGAAGTGGCTGCCTGCCAGCCTAAATTAATGAGTTGGCACCATAAGCAACAGTTCGAGTATGCCGGAGGTGCAGGCGGCTTTATTGATTATCTGGGCTATCCTTTTTGTCGTGGCCGGATAATGGGCTGTGTGGAGGAAGATCATGGACAATATGACCAGGTTTGTTCTATTTTCTGGGCAACTGGAGCTGCTTTGATGATTCGCCGAACGGATTGGATCAGTGCGGGCGGGCTTGACGGCGGGTTCTTTGCCCATATGGAGGAGATTGACCTTTGTTGGCGTTTGCGGGCGCGTGGGCGTGGCATTGTATGTATTCCTGAAAGTCGGGTCTATCATTTGGGGGCAGCCACACTGAAGCGTGAAAATCCGCGTAAGACTTATCTTAATTTCCGGAATAACTTGTTGATGATTTATAAAAACATTCCCGAGAAGGATTTGCATAAGGTGTTGCGATGGAGAGGTATTCTGGACCATGTGGCCATGTTGAAATTCCTGCTTTCTGGTGATTTAAAAAATGCCCGTGCTGTGGTAAATGCCCGACGTGACTTTCACAAACTGATGCCGGAGTATCTGAATAAACGGGTGGAGAATATGAAAAAAACGAGTTTGACTACGATTCCGGAATGTATGACCAAAAGTTTGCTGCTGGCCTATTATTTGAAAGGCAAACGGACTTTTTCGGCTCTATATGCCCGTGAAAAGTGAAAAAATTGTTTTTTTTGTTGCTTGTTACCCCCCTAAATATTAATTTTGTAGAAATTATATTAGAAAATTTCTACCATTGAAAAAACTCATATACCTACTGGTTTCCTTGTGTATAGTTTCCGGTTTGTTCTGTGCATGCAATTTGTCGTGGAAAGAAAAGTCGGATAACGGAGGGGATACCTCAATAAAAATTGTACGTTTTGATAAAGTAGTTGATGATTTCGTGCGTACGGGAAATGTGTCGTTTTCACAACGCCTGAGTACGGATTATCCTACGGAGACACGCATTCTGGTTGAGAACATGCTGCATTTGGGCAGTGTGGCCGATGTGCATATTTATGATGAACTGCGTGTTTATTTTTCAGATTCCAATCTGGTACGTCTTTCTGCCGACGTGCGTACTCGTTTTGCCAGTATGGCGCGTCATGAAGAACGTTTGAACAAGGCTTATCGCCGCTTGAAAAAAGAATTGCCGGAGTTGGAGAAACCGTATGTTTATACGCAGGTATCGGCTTTTAACCAAAGCATTGTGGTAAACGATACGGTTGTAGGAATTAGTCTTGACAAATACATGGGATACGACTATCCGTTGTATGCCAAGTCATATACTCCTGTGCAGCGGCTTACGATGCATCCGGATCGGATTGTTCCGGATTTGTTGTCGTTTTATTTAATGTCGCAGTTCCCGCCACATGAAAAGCCCAAGTCTCTGCTTCATTCCATGATTCAAGTGGGCAAGATACAGTGGGTGGTGGCGCAAGCCATGAACACCAGCGTAGAGCATGTAAGTGGGTTCCCCGCAGCTTCCGTAAAATGGTTTCAGATGAATGAGCAGGCATGTTGGAAAATTCTGAAGGAAAACGGCAGGCTCTATTCTGCCGATCTGAACCTGTTTGCTGCTATTGTCCCGCTGACTGCTGAGAAACCTTATTTTAAGGCCGGACAGTCACGTGGAATCGGTACCTGGTTGGGAACACAGGTCGTAAGGAACTATATGAAGAAGCATCCTGCATGTACCATTCACGAACTCTTGATTGAGAAGAGTAATGAAGAAGTGTGGCAAGGCTCAGATTATGCTTCCTGATGTCTTGAAAGCGTCGACATAATATTTATTCTTTTGTTCTAAACAGATGGTAACAGCATTATATCTCATACCCGTATTGTTAGGTGATACAGAGCCCCGACAAGTTCTTCCCGATTACAACCGCGATGTGATATTGAATATCCGCCATTTCGTGGTCGAGGATGTACGCTCTGCCCGCCGTTTCCTGAAAAGGGTAGAGAAGAGCATTGATATTGATGCTCTTTCGTTTTATCCCATGGGGAAACATGCCGACCGTAATTTGTATGCCCAGTATCTTGAACCGCTGCGCAAGGGAGAGTCGGTAGGCGTGTTGAGCGAGGCCGGTTGTCCGGCAGTAGCCGATCCGGGGGCCGAGGTAGTACGCGTGGCTCAGCAGGAAGGGTTGCGTGTGATTCCGTTGGTTGGTCCGTCGTCTATACTGCTGGCTGTAATGGGGTCAGGATTCAACGGACAGAGTTTTGCCTTCAACGGCTATCTTCCCATTGACGCCGGCGAACGGGTTCGCAAACTGAAATTGCTGGAATCGCGGGCCATATCTGAAAAACAGACTCAGTTGTTTATTGAAACACCGTATAGGAATGCCAAATTGCTGGCCGATATTCTGAATACCTGCAAGCCTTCTACCCGTTTGTGTATCGCTGCAGGATTGACTACGGAGCAGGAATTCCTGCGGACGCTCACCGTACAGCAGTGGAAAAAAACGTCTTTGCCCGATTTAAGTAAGATACCGACTATCTTTGCTATATTTCAATCGTAATTTCGAGCGACCGAAAACCGTTTCTTTACGCAGCTTATCCGTAGTTTAAATGAATAATGCCGGTCCGCATCCAGGGGCCGGCTCTTTTTTTCTTTTCTTTTTCATGGGGCTTGGGCATGCAGGGCTGACAAGGTGCCGGTCTTTTTTGTTTTCCTGCCTTCTGTTTTTGTTTTCTTCCCGGATGATTTTTTGTATCCGGTGGCAGTTACACTTTTGAGGTCATTTGTTTATCCGTGTCGGCGCTGCAGGTGTTTCAGATATAAACGACCGACCGCCTGACATCGTTTGATGCAGGCGGTCGGTCGTTTTTTCAGAGCTATAAATCGTTTCTTTCGTTAATTATAGCCCTGCAATTCTTATTTCATCAAATGGGTCTTGAAGAAGTTGGCGTAGCGTGTAAACAGATGATAGCGTGTGTTGCCACCGAAAATGTTGTGGTTCCGGTTGGTGTAGACTTGCATGTCAAACTGTTTGTTGGCCTGTACGAGCGCTTCGCTGTATTCAGCAGCATTGCGGTAGTGTACGTTATCGTCAGCCGTACCGTGAATCAGCAGCAAATCTCCATGCAGCTTGTTGGCACGCTCGATGGGGTTGATGGCGTATCCGCTCGCATTTTCGTTAGGCGTGCGCATGTAGCGCTCGGTATATACGGTATCGTAGAATTTCCAGTTGGTAGGAGCAGCTACGGCCACACCGGCTTTGAATACGGGACGGCCTTCACTCATGGACATCAGCGTGTTGAATCCGCCGAAACTCCATCCCCAAATACCGATATTGTCCTTGTCAACGTAAGGTAGCGTACCCAAGTATATGGCAGCTTCAACCTGATCTTTCGATTCTTTGTCGCCTAACGTAAGATAGGTACATTTCTGGAATTCTGCGCCCCGGCCGCCCGTGCCGCGACCATCAACAGCAACCATGATGAATCCCTGTTCGGCCATGTAGCTTTCCAGACTTCCGCCGGGATAAAAGCCGATTCCATTCCAGAAGTCTGCCACCGTCTGTGACGACGGACCGGAGTATTGGTACATGATAACCGGATATTTTTTGTTCGGATCAAAGTTGCGCGGCTTAATCATCCATCCGTTCAGCATAACGCCTTCAGATGTCTTGAACGTAAAGAATTCTTTCTGTCCGAAGTCCGTTGCAGCCTTTTCAGCCAGAGCCTTGTTGCTGACCAGGGTCTTCAACTCGCTGCCGTTGCTGCTGCGCAATGAAATGACCGGGGGAACAGTTGCGCTGGAGTATGTGTTGAGAAAGTATTTCATGTTGGCTGAGAAGATGGCCGTATTCGTACCTTTTTGGGTGGAAAGTTTGGTTGTCTTTCCGTTAAGGGTAGTGGAATATACGGCTTTATTCAGCGGACTTTCGGCATTGGCCGCATAGTAGAACTTTCCTTCCTTCTCCTGGCAGCCGTAGAAATCGGTTACCTCGAACGAACCGCTCGTTATTTGCTTGACCAGCTGGCCGCCCAGAGTATACCAATAGAGATGACGGTAGCCGCTCCGGTCGGAAAGCAGGGCAAAATGGTTGGGATAGAAAGTCAGGTCGGTATAAGTCTTTTCATCGATGTACGTATCCGATTCTTCACGCAGAGCCAGTTTACATTCCGTAGACCGCGGATTGGCCATATAAATGTCCATGCGGCTTTGATGACGGTTGAGGGTGACAATAGCCAATTTGTTGGGGTCTGATGTAAACTGAATACGTGGGATGTATCCGTCAGAGTCTATCGGGAGCTTAATCTGTCGCTGAGCGTGGCTCTTGATGTCGTAGGTCTGTACACTTACTTTTGAGTTCTGGCTGCCTGCAACCGGATATTTGTAATCATACGAGCCCGGATATTCGTCGTACTGCTCAAGAGCAGGGTTCGTTCCTTTGTAAAGCGGAAAACTGAACATCTTGACGTTGGACTCATCGTATCTGATCCAGGCCAGAACTTTACTGTCGGCACTGAAATCGAACGAGCGGTTGGTTGAGAATTCTTCTTCATACACCCAGTCGGGCAGACCGTTGATGATGGCTCCTTTTTTTCCGTCTTTGGTAATTTGGCTTTCAGCATTGTCAAAGAGCAGTTTGATCAGAAACAGGTTATTGTCGCGAACAAAGGCCACATAGTTTCCGTCAGGAGAGAATTTGGGGGATTGCTGCGGCCCGTTTTCTGAAAGAGGAACGTATTTGTTGTTTTCTACGGAGAATAAGTAATACGTAGCTATTGTTGTGCGGCGATATACTGGTTTTGTATTGGTTTGCAGCAGGATGTTTTTTTCGTCGGGCGAGAGTATGTAGCCGTCAATGCTTTGTATCTTTGCATCTCCGCGTGCCGTTGAGGCATCAAAAAGCGTACTTACCACTTTTCCGGTCTTGAAAGAGCAGCGAAGAATCTTTTTTCCGTCGTTTGAAAGTTGAGTATATGTTTCGCCGTCTTTCATCGGGATGATATTGCGCATTCCTTCCGGCATATAGTTGTTGAGGGCGCTTTGTAGCGTCAATTTGTTTTGAGCTGGCATGAATAGTGTCGTGGCTGCCAGCAGTAGAACGGTCAGTAGGGTTCTTTTTTTCATGATATCGTTTGTTTTTTGAGTGTGGAATAGAGGTCGTCCCAAACATCACAGAGAGCTTGCATTGAAGGGAAAACCAAATTGGCTCCAGCCTCTTCAAGGACTTTGGGATTTAAAGGCCCCGTGTTTACAGCGATAGTGAAAATATTGGCTGCAGCAGCAGCTTGCACGCCTAAGGGGGCATTTTCAACAACGATGGCTTCATAAGGGTGTACCTGGGCTCTGCTCAGTCCTAAAAGATAGGGTTCAGGATGGGGCTTTCCGTGCTTTACGTCGCGGCTTGATACGATGTGTGTGCGGTTGAAAATGCCGGGAAATCCTTCGTCAAGCCGGTCGAGCAGCGATTTCTGTCCACTTCCTGTAACGACAAAAAGACCGAGTTGTTCGGCTTTTATTTTATGGAGTAATGGCTCGGCTCCTTTCATTTTTTCGGCTTCGGGGCAGGCATTGAAGAGGTGGCATTTTTCTTCATAGATTTTGGCAATTTCCTCTTCGGTAGCATTGCGGCCCCATTGCCTCTGTGTCAGGATGTTGATGGTGGATGCTCCTGTGCGTCCTTCGTGCAGATAGGCTTCTTCCGGAGTCATGTCGAGTCCGAACTGGGTACATACTTGTGCCCACGAGCGGGCATGGTTGGGCATGGAGTCAAACAGTACGCCATCCATGTCGAATAAAACTGCTTTCAGCACCAATTGGTCAAATTGGTGCTGAAGCAGATATTGCCTGACGGCTGATTCGTATGTGGTGTTCACGATATGTCGTGTTTTTATTTGTTCAGACGCTTGCGGATAGCCTCGCTTTCGGCTTCATATCCGGGCTTGCCCAACAAGGCAAACATGTTTTTCTTGTAGGCCTCAACTCCGGGTTGGTTAAAGGGATTTACACCGAGCAGCAGACCGCTCAAGCCGCAGGCGCGCTCAAAGAAATAGATGAGCTGACCCAGACAATGGGCGTCAAGACGGGGCATGCTGACAATCAGATTGGGAACTCCTCCGTCAACGTGGGCCAGACGTGTTCCCAGTTCTGCCATTTTGTTGACTTCGTCAACGTGGCGGCCTTCCAGGAAGTTGAGTCCGTCGAGGTTCTCCTCGTCATGCGGGAAAATCAGTTCTGCTTCGGGCTTTTCAACGGTTATTACCGTCTCAAAAATAGTACGTTCGCCGTCCTGAATCCATTGACCCATGGAGTGAAGGTCGGTGGTCAGATCAACTGCTGCGGGGAAGATGCCCTTGCCGTCCTTACCTTCACTTTCACCGTAAAGCTGTTTCCACCATTCGTTCATGTAGTGGAGCTTGGGTTGATAATTGGCCAGAATTTCAATTTTCTTTCCGCTGCGGTAGAGGGCATTGCGTACGGCGGCATAGTTGGCTGCAGGGTTGTTCTGAATGTCGGCATCGCAAACTTCTTCCATGTGGGCAGCTCCTTCAACCAAAGCGCGGGCATCAAATCCGGCGCAGGCAATAGGCAGCAAACCAACAGGGGTTAATACGGAGAAACGGCCGCCAACGTTGTCGGGGATTACAAAGGTATCATAGCCTTCTTTTTCTGCCGTTTTGCGGGCAGCGCCACGTACTTTGTCCGTGATGCATACGATGACCTGACGGGCTTCGTCTATGCCACGTTGCTCTTCACATTGTTTTTTCAGAAGGCGGAATGCCAGTGCCGTTTCTGTAGTTGTGCCGGATTTTGAAATATTGATAACGCCAAAGCGGCGGTTTTTCAGATATTGGGTAAGTTCAGCCAGATAGTCTTGGCTCAAGTTGTTTCCGGCAAACAGGATTTCAGGGTCGTCAGTGCTTTTGCCGAACTGTTTGCCCAAGGCTTCAATGACGGCACGGGCACCTAAGTAACTGCCGCCGATACCGGCTACAACTATGGTGTCGCACATTTCGCGAAGACGTTTGGCTACTGTTTCAATCTCGTCCAGCAAACCTGATTTAAGCGTTTCGCTGGCCAGGTGATACCAACCGGTGAAATCGCCACCCGGACAGGTTGCGTCTTTAATTGACTGGTCAGCATCTGCGATTTGTTTCTTCAGTGTTTCAACAGCTTCACTTGTCAGGAATTGTGCTGCTTCTTTTGCGTCAAATGAAATGGTATTCATAATGAATTTATTTGAGGTTTTAATCTGCTTTTGTTTCTTTTGCTTGGTTATTTTTCCGGTTCTCTTGAAGCTTTGTCGCCTGTGGGCGTGCGGCTTTCTCCGAACCTCATGCAAAGGTACTTAGTTTTTCTGAGAGCAACAAGTTTGCCTTGTTTTTTTGGATATTAAATTCCGGGAGAAAAATAAGGTGACTTCTTTTTAACAAGGTCGGATTTGTTCTGCTTTATGTTCCGGGTAAAATAAAACAAGTGCCGACTGTTTTATACAGCAATAAAAAAATTATTGGATGCTACCGTCTCTACGGGCATCCAATAACCAACACAAAAACTAAACTAGACTTAACTAAACTATTATGAGTGTTATCTCACGACAACCATGCAAAAGTAATTATTTAAAATGAAAATAATGCGAAATAAGAAACATTTTTCTTTCTTTTTATTCCATATTTTATATTTTTTTACATTCGTTTAGTAGGTAGCAGTCCAAAATAGTGGCAGCTGCCATGGCTTCAACTATGGGTACTGCCCGGGGCAGCACGCATGCATCGTGGCGGCCACGGGCCTTGAACAGAACGGGATTTCCGTTTTTGTCAACGGTTTGCTGGTCCTTCAGTATGGTGGCTACCGGTTTGAAAGCCACACGGAAGTAAATGTCCTGTCCGTTACTGATGCCTCCTTGTATGCCGCCGCTGTTGTTGGTGCGTGTGGTGATGTGTTGTCCGTTTGAGTCAGAAACAAAAATGTCATTTTGCTGACTTCCACGCTCCGTTACACCCGCAAACCCTTTTCCGTATTCAAATCCTTTTGCGGCATTGATTGACAGCATGGCTCCTCCCAGCATGGCGTGAAGTTTACCGAAAGCCGGTTCGCCCAACCCAATGGGGCACCCCTTGATAACGCAGGCTATGACGCCTCCTATGGTGTCACCTTCGGATTTTACTTCCTGAATGAGGGCGGCCATTTTTTCTGCAGTTTCGGCATCGGCGCAGCGCACGGCATTTCGCTCGATTTCCTGAAAATCGAGTTGCTGGTAAGGCTTTTCTAATTGGATATGACCTACCTGTTGGGTATAGGCCGTAATGCTGATTCCCAATTTACGTAAGGCCAGTTTGGCAAAGGCTCCGGCAACAACACGGCTGATGGTTTCACGTGCTGATGAACGCCCGCCGCCGCGATGATCGCGAATGCCGTACTTGCTGTAATAGGTAAAGTCGGCGTGTGACGGCCTGAACAGGTCACGCAGATTGTCGTAGTCGGCTGAATGCTGGTTTTCATTTCTGACCAGAAAGCCAATGGGGCATCCGGTTGAAAAGCCTTCATAGACACCCGAGAGGATTTCCACTTTGTCCGATTCTTTGCGTGGAGTGGTCAGTGCGCTTTGTCCGGGTTTCCGGCGGTCCAACTCATGTTGGATGAAGTCCATATCGATTTCTATGCCGGCCGGAAAACCGTCGATGACGCCGCCAACTCCCGGTCCGTGACTTTCGCCGAAAGTGGTGAGTCGGAACAATGTGCCAATGGTATTCATTTGTTTATCCTTTTAGTATGGAAGTGAGATTGGGCGTTTTGATGATTAATGGCAGTGTCCGCCGCCGCAACAGTGATGTTCGCCACCCTCGTGATGGCAGTGGTGCTCGCCGCCTTCTTCGTGACAGTGGTGTTCACCGCCTTCGTGATGGCAGTGATGCTCGCCGCCGCATCCGCCACATCCATCTTCGCCACCGCAGCATCCGCATCCTTCGCCGCTCATAAGGTTGATCATACCTTGAATCTCGTCGTCAGTTGCGGGACGGGAAGTAACAACACTGCCTTTGAAGTGAAGTTTCTTGCCGGCAAGAGGATGGTTGAGGTCTACTACAACTTTGTCTTCTTTTACTTCAAGAATAAGACCCTGGAAACGGTTTCCGTCTTCGTTCATCAGAGGAATTACGTTGCCCGGAAAAATATTCTCCTTGTCAAAGTGGCCGTTCGGGGAAAATATCGATTTGTCGAGCGACAGGACGTGAGCCTGTTCGTAGGGACCATATGCGTCGTCTACTTCCAAGGTAAAATCAAAAGTGTCACCTTCATTAAGGCCGAGCATCTTTTCTTCAAAAGAATCCAAGGCAGCTCCCATGCCAGAAATAAATTGGAACGGATGTTCTGCCGGAGCCTGCTCTACCAGTTCATGAATGCCTTTTGAATTGTCAGTATAAAGATCGTAAGCTACGGCAATGTACTTTTTAGGTTGATTTTCCATGATTTTCTTATTTGTAGGGTTATGTAAATTCTAATTTCAGTTCTTTACGTAATTGTTCTACGTCGGGATATTTTTTGATAATGGCCTCAAGTTGCTCGCGCTTGGTATAGGCGCGTTGCGTTTTTTTCAAATCCATAAGTCCGATTTCCAGCTGCAGATGAGAATTGTGGAGCGTTTTACGCATGAAGCGGATAAGATCATTGCTGATTTCCTGCAAATCCTGTTTGACTTGCTGGTTTTCCACTTCAACCCGAATCAGTTCAGGACCAGCCAGAAACGGGTTCATATTTTTCATGCGTGCCGCCATTGCGGTTTGTTCCTGAGGTAATCGGTTGGCATATTGCAGCCACGGTAGTGTCAGGTTTTTGCTTTCAACGGGTCGGCGTTCCTCAATTTGTTCCTCTTGTACCTTGGGCAACTGCTGTTCCTGGGTTTTTGCAGGTGATTGAGGTTGCGCCCCCCGTATGGAAATGGTGTGCAGACGACCTAAAGGTCTGGGCGAAGAATTCTGGGCGGTAAAGTTAAAGCCTCCACCACTGGCAGGCGTATTGCCTTTTGCAGGTGTTGAAGTGGATGGCGTCGTTTGTCGAGGAGCTGTCGCAGTGGTGGCAGCAGTAGGTGCCTTTGTTGTTGCGGCAGCCGGAGCTTGAGTCTGGTCGTTATGAGGCTGAAATATGGGTTTTAACTGTTTAGGGCTACGCCCCGCGCTGTCGTCTTCATTTACGGCTTGCGCCACTTCAATGAGGGTGATTTCAACCAGCAGGCGCCTGTTGCGGCTGTTACGATAGTTGAGGTCGCAGGTATTGCAGAGTCTGATGGCTTTAAACAGGAATTTTGGGTTGCAGCGCTTGGCTTGCTCATTGTAGCGTTGCTTGATGTTGTCTGCCACTTCAAGCAGTGGCAGTGTAACCGCGTCCCGACTGACAAGCAGGTTACGGAAGTGTTCCGCCAGTCCTCCGATAAATGACTGACCGTCAAATCCTTTTTCAGTGATTTCATTAAATGTGAGCAATGACATCGGAATGTCTCCGGCCAGAAAAAGGTCGGTCAGCTTAAAATAGTATTCATAGTCAAGAACATTGAGATCTTCAATGACTTTTTTATAGGTAATGTGTCCGTTGCTGAAACTGCTGACCTGATCAAATATGGACAAGGCATCGCGCATACCGCCGTCAGCCTTTTGGGCAATGATGTTGAGCGCCTCGTCTTCAACTTCAATATGTTCTTTTTCGGCAATGTTTTTTAAATGTTTCACAATGTCGGCAATGTCCATGCGGTTAAAGTCATAGATCTGACAGCGACTGAGAATAGTAGGCAGAATCTTCTGCTTTTCAGTCGTTGCCAAGATGAATATGGCATGCCGTGGCGGCTCTTCAAGCGTTTTCAGGAAGGCATTGAAAGCCTGTTGTGAAAGCATGTGAACCTCATCAATTATGAATACTTTATATTTGCCTACCTGAGGGGGTATTTTTACCTGTTCGATGAGTGAGCGGATGTCTTCAACCGAGTTGTTGGATGCAGCGTCCAGTTCGTGAATGTTGAAACTGCGCTGCTCGTTGAAGGCTTTGCAACTTTCACATTCGTTGCAAGGCTCCCCAGAGGGTAGGGGGGACATACAGTTGATGGTCTTGGCAAAAATGCGGGCACATGTCGTTTTACCCACTCCGCGTGGGCCGCAAAACAGATAGGCATGGGCCAGACGTCCACTGGCTATGGCATTTTTGAGTGTGGTGGTCAAGGCGTGTTGCCCGATAACCGTATCAAAACTCATCGGACGGTATTTTCTCGCCGATACGATGTATGAAGAATCCATAAGATGTTGTTATTGCATAGGAAACGTATTATGCAAAGATACTTTTTTCTTTGCAAAGAGCGGCGAAAACTTGTCACCAACTTTGAATGGCTGTTTAATTTAGTTGGCAGAGGCTTCGTCTTTGTCGGATGTAGTACAGCAAGGACGTTTTTGCGGAAGCTGCTCCACTTGTAGTATTTGAAAGCCTGAGTTTTCGAATCGTGGAATTTCATAATATGGCTTTCCGCTGACAACGGAGGAAATAAAGCGGTTGAATAGTCCGTGGCTTACGCATAAGATACTTTTTCCGTCGTAGTTCTTCAGTAAAAATTCGATAAAAAGCGTTGCCCGGCAGTATAGTTGCTCCGTGCTTTCAACCGATTCCGGAAAAGCTTCGTCTCGCCTGATGGTTTCAATTTTGCATCCCGTAAATATACCCCAGTCACGCTCACGTAACAACGGGGTTGTTGTTACAGGAAGCGACAGATTCATGCATATAGCGGAATCAATGGCTCGCTGTAAATCACTGCATAGTAGATGGTCAAAATGAATGCCGGCTAATTCTTTTCCCAGTTGCCTCATTTGTTCCTTCCCCGCGTTTGTTAGGTGGCCGGGCATATGTCCTTGAAGAATATGTTCAAGGTTTTCAACCGTTTGTCCGTGTCGTACCAAATAAAGACGAATCATGTATTTTTTGTATGCGTAGAATGGACTTCTTGCTTCGCATTCCGTTTATGGGCATCGGTTAACGGAATGAATCAGTCAGTAGTTTAATTTCGGCAGCAGGAGATACTTTCTCGTATAGAATATTGTAAACCGCATCAAGAATTGGCATATTTACGTGAAAATGTTGGTTAATTCCCTTCATGCATCGGGTGGCATAGTAACCCTCAGCAATCATTTCCATTTCAATTTGAGCACTTTTTACGCTGTATCCCTTTCCGATCATCGTTCCAAATACGCGATTTCTTGAAAAATTGGAATATCCGGTTACCAGCAGGTCACCCAAATATACAGAATCGTATACGTTGCGGTCAATGGGATAAACTGCTCGTAAAAAACGGTTCATTTCCTGTACGGCATTGGCCATCAGGACTGATTGGAAGTTATCTCCGTATTTCAGTCCGTTACAAATGCCGGCTGCAATGGCATATACATTCTTTAATACCGAAGCATATTCAATTCCGATTACGTCGGAAGATACGGTTGTTTTGATGTAATTGGAAGCTAATGTATCAGACAAAGCTGTAGCTTTGCGTAAATCGGAACACGCCACCGTCAGATAAGTAAGGCGTGCAAGTGCAACTTCTTCGGCATGACTGGGGCCTCCTAGTACGGCCAGGTTTTCATCAGGTACATTATATACCTGCCTAAAATATTCGGAGCATACCAGATTTTCATCAGGAACAATACCCTTGATGGCTGTTACGATGAATTTGTCCTGCAACTTTACCTTGAGTTTCTTCAGGTGTCCTTTCAGATAGGGAGATGGCGTTACGAATAGGAGCGTGTCGGAATTTTCAACCGTTTCGTTTATATCGGAGGAAAACGATATTCGTTTCGGGTCGAAATGTACGCTGGTAAGGTAGCTGGGGTTATGTTCCAGTCGTTTGAAGTCTTCAATCGTATCCGGGCGACGCATGTACCAATTCATGTGGTCTACTTTTTCAAGGACCATTTTTGCGATAGCTGTAGCCCAACTTCCACTACCCATTACTGCTATTTTACCGCAATCGTCTGCCATATTCGTTCGTGTAATGATTAATGAATGAGAGAAAAACTCATACTTACTTCTTTATCTTTATAAGTCGCACAGTTTGATACGTGCAACTTGAATAAAAGTAAAGATGAGCTTTTCTCTTTTTCTTACATTATAATTTTTCAATCCAGGCGGCTATTTCGTCTACACTGGGCTTCTTTACTTCCAGTTTGTACTTCTTGATAATTTCGCCGATTTGTTGCTGTATTTTCTGAGGATTTCCGCCCGCCATGTCGTTTACCAAATTGTATCCGGCTTTCTGCAGAATGGGGACAATTTCTTCGGTCACGCCAATTTCTGTATATTTTTCAACAGAGTCACGCGGAGCTTTTTTCTCAGGACGCATTTGTGGGAAAAGCAGGACTTCCTGTATGGTAGGCTGTCCGGTAATGAGCATGGTCAGACGGTCAATGCCAATTCCGATACCTGAGGTGGGAGGCATTCCGTATTGCAGGGCTCTCAGGAAGTCCTGATCAATGAACATTGCCTCATCATCTCCTTTCTCGCTAAGTCTGAGCTGATCCTGGAAACGTATTTCCTGATCAAGCGGATCATTAAGTTCGCTATATGCGTTTGCGGCTTCTTTTCCACCGATCATCAATTCAAACCGTTCTGTCAGTCCTGGTTTGCTGCGGTGCATTTTTGTCAGCGGACTCATTTCTACCGGATAATCGGTAATAAATGTAGGCTGAATGAATGTTCCTTCACAGAACTCTCCGAAGATTTCATCAATGAGCTTGCCCTTGCCCATGGTATCATCGATTTCCAGATTGAGGGCATGGCAGATTTCCCGGATTTCATCTTCTGTTTTTCCGTTCAGGTCATAGCCGGTTTTTTCTTTAATGGCATCTAAGATCGGGAGGCGTTTGTATGGCGCTTTGAAACTTATCTTGTTTCCGCCGAATTCAACTTCTGTTGTTCCGTTGACTTCCAGACAGATGGTTTCCAGCAGCTTTTCGGTGAAGGACATCATCCAATTATAGTCCTTATACTGTACGTAAAGTTCCATACAGGTAAATTCCGGATTGTGGAATTTGTCCATACCTTCATTGCGGAAGTTCTTGCCGATTTCATAAACGCCTTCAAAACCACCGACTATCAGCCTTTTCAGATACAGCTCGGTAGCAATGCGTAAATATAAATCAACGTCGAGCGTATTATGATGCGTGATAAAAGGACGTGCACTTGCTCCTCCCGGAATACCTTGCAGTATTGGGGTTTCCACTTCGGTATATCCGGCTTCGTCCAATACGCGGCGCAGGGTTTTGATTACCTGCGCTCTTTTGATAAAGGTTTCCTTAACGCCGTTGTTTACAATTAAATCAACGTAGCGCTGACGGTAACGTAATTCCGGATCTTCGAAAGAGTCGTAAACCACGCCGTCTTTTTGCTTGACGATAGGGAGTGGCTTTAAACTTTTGGCAAGTAATTTCAGTGATTGGGCATGTACGCTGATTTCACCGGTCTGCGTTTTAAATACGAAACCGTTGATACCTACAAAGTCGCCCAAGTCCATTAATTTCTTGAATACCGTATTATAAAGGTCTTTGTTTTCGTCCGGGCAAATATCGTCACGAGTGATGTAAACTTGAATTCTGCCTTTTGAGTCCTGCAATTCGATAAAGCTGGCTTTACCCATAATACGTCTGCTCATTATGCGGCCGGCAATGCTCACCTGGCGGGGCTCACCTTCTTCTGTAAATTTATTTTTGATATCTACGGAGAATGCGTTTGTCGGGAATTCTTCTGCGGGGTAAGGGTTGATGCCTATTTTGCGTAACTCTTCTAACGCGTGGCGTCTGTTTATTTCTTGTTCACTTAATTCAAGTACATTCATAGGGTTGCTTTATATATTATTGGGCAAAGTTACTAATAAAAAGTGATATACGGAAAAATGAAGTAGAGTTATTGGATAATCAGTTTCTTCTTGTTGAAGCAGTCCCGGTAACCTTTGTTTTCAAAGGCGGAGTACAGATACTTTCTTTGTTACGTCAGAAAACGGAGATAATGCCTCCAAGTTCTTTCTTTTTTGTTACTTTGCCAATTGCGGTTTGTTGCTTTGCCTGAAAAGTTGTATGTTTGCATCTCATCATATTTTAGCATAGATACACTTGGTATGGAATATAAAAAAGTATATACAGACGCTGAACTTTCAGAACTTGTAGCCTGGTTTGATGCGCGGCAGGATAAGCTGCCGAAAGAGTTTGACCTTTTGCCGGGAGTGCATATTTCCAACATGCATGATTTTATTTTGGCAGAAAAGGAGATGATTGAGTTGCATCACGACAATCCTACTTACGGAGCTACATTCTGCCTGTTGTTCAGGCTGCGGGAAAAACTGCAGGCACAAGGCCTGGAGTGAGCCTTGTGCCTGTAGCATATTTATTCGTTACGTGAAAGTTTTCTGCGCTGTATAAAGAGCGCGTTTCCTTTTAATCATTGGGTAACGGTTGCGACATGATATTTTCCAGAATTTCTATGGCCTGACTAACACTGCCGACGGAATTGATGCGCATCCGACGCTTCCCGTTTTGTTCGCCCAGGGCGCATTCACGTACGTGTGACATGGCATAACCGATAATTTTTTCAAAGGTCTTGCTTTGGTAATACGGACTGTCATTTCGACTTACGAAATAGAGCGTCATGCGTTTGTTCTTGAGAGAGATGCGCTCAATGCCCAACTGGCGGGCGAGCCGTCGTAGCTTGACGATGCGTAATAACTCTTCACCCGCAGGTGGAATCGGACCGAAACGGTCTACCAGCCTTTTTCCGAATGCTTCTACCTGTTCGTCGGTTGACATGCTGTCCAGTTCACGGTAGAGCATCATTCGTTCACCGCTTCCTGGAACATAAGTTTCAGGCAAAAAGGCCTTCAAATCACACTCAACCGAACTTTCATCGACAAACATTTCGCCATTTAAGGCATTGGCTTTCAGCTCGTCGGCATAAAGGTCGGCAAATTCGTCATTTTTCAGTTCATTTACAGCCTCCGACAGAATTTTCCGGTAGGTCTCGTATCCCAAATCAACAATAAACCCACTTTGTTCTGCTCCCAGCAGATTACCTGCTCCCCGAATATCAAGGTCTTGCATGGCAATATGAATGCCGCTGCCCAGGTCGCTGAAGTTTTCAAGGGCCTGCAACCTGCGTCGTGACTCCTCGTTGAGTTGTGCCAGAGGTGGGGCCAGCAGATAGCAGAAAGCTTTTTTGTCACTGCGCCCCACGCGGCCGCGCATTTGATGAAGGTCCGACAATCCGAAGTGCTGTGCTCCGTCAATCAGTATGGTGTTGGCGTTCGGGATGTCCACGCCGTTTTCTACGATGGTGGTGCATACCAGCACGTCGTAGTCATAGTTGACAAAACCGATAATGATTTTTTCAAGTTCGGCCGGAGACATTTGCCCATGTCCGATGGCCACACGGGCGTCGGGCACGTATTGGTGAATCAGGTTGGCGATGTGTGGCAGCGACGATATGCGGGGCGATACGATATAGGTCTGTCCGTTGCGGCTCATTTCAAAGTTAATGGCTTCGGCAATGATTTCGTGGCCAAAGGTGTGTATTTCCGTTTGGATAGGGCGGCGGTTGGGCGGCGGCGTCTGGATGACCGAAAAGTCACGTGCCCCCATCAGGGAGAATTGCAGCGTACGCGGGATTGGGGTGGCCGACATGGTCAGTGTGTCGATGTTGGCTTTCAGCTGGCGTAGTTTTTCTTTTACGGCAACACCGAATTTCTGCTCTTCATCAATGATGAGCAGTCCCAGGTCGTGGAATTTGACCTGTTTGCCAATCAGTTTGTGAGTGCCGATAATGATGTTGATTTTTCCTTCTTGCAGGTCTTTCAATACTTGTCGCGTGTCGGCCGAACTGCGCGCACGGCTGAGATAGTCCACGCGTACCGGAAAATTCTTCAAACGTTTCTGAAATGTCTTGAAGTGTTGCAGGGCCAGTACGGTTGTCGGTACCATTACGGCCACCTGTTTGTTGTCACACGCAGCCTTGAAGGCGGCGCGAACGGCAATTTCAGTCTTGCCGAAGCCTACGTCGCCACATACCAGGCGGTCCATGGGGCGGTCGCGCTCCATGTCGGCCTTTACCTCCTGTGTTACACGCAGCTGGTCTGGCGTGTCTTCATAAATAAAACTGGCTTCCAGTTCGTGCTGCAAAAACGAATCGGGTGAAAAACTGAATCCTTTTTCCTGCAGGCGTTTGGAGTAGAGCTTGATGAGGTCGCGTGCAATATCCTTGATTTTTTTCTTGGTGCGGTCCTTCATCTTTTCCCAGGCCCCCGTGCCCAGGTGGCTCAGCGTGGGCGGTTCGCCTTCCTTGCCCTTGTATTTGCTGACTTTGTGGAGCGAGTGTATGGATACCAGTACGACATCGTCGTTGCGGTAAGTCAGTTTCATCATCTCCTGCGTCGAACCGTCGGCCGAAGGCATGCGTACCAGTCCGGCAAATTTTCCGATACCGTGGTCAATGTGTACTACGTAGTCGCCGGGTTCAAACTGCAGTAGCTCTTTCAGGCTGAGTGCTACCTTTCCGCTGCGTGCACGGTCGCTGCGCAGGTTGTATTTGTAAAAACGGTCAAATATCTGATGGTCGGTGAAGAAACAGCCTCTTCGGCGGCGGTCGATGAAACCTTCGTGCAACGTTTTCGATACGGAAATAAAGGGAAACCGGTCGTTGGTCTCTTCGAAAATATCGTGTAGACGCTCCTGTTGCTTTGCGCTGTCGGAGAGGATGTAGAGTTGCAGACCGTTGTCCAGATATTGCCGGAAACTGGAGCGTACCAGGTCGAAATTTTTGTGAAAAAGAGGCTGTGGCTCGATGTCGATACGGCATACGGCATCGGGGGCGTCGGTAGAGCAGTGGCTGCCTGTTTCGATGCGCCTGAATGCGCTCCATTCCTTTTCGATTTCGTGGGCAGGAGTAAGCCATTCAGAGGCTTTCAGGGCATTTGCCTCCTCGCCGGCATCCAGCCCGGCCTGTGCGGTAAAGCCTTGTTCACTGATTATTTTGGCCCGGTCGATGGCCAGCTGATAGTCGTGGAACACCCATATCGTTTCTTTGGGAAGCAGTTGGGCCATGTTCCGCTTTCCGGAAGTTTGTCCGCCCATGTCAGGAATGACATTGATGCTGTCCAGCTTTTTTCCGGACAGTTGGGTTTCGACTTCAAATGTGCGGATGGATTCGATGTCATCACCGAAAAAGTCGATACGGAATGGTTGCTCGTAGGTATAGGAATAAATGTCGAGAATGCTTCCTCTGACGGCATATTCGCCCGGTTCGTACACGTAGTCACGGCGGCGGAATCCTAAATCCTGCAGGCGCTGTTCCAGTTGGGTCAGATTATGGGCCTCGCCGGTTTGCAGGTGCAGCAGATGCTCGTTCAGGGTCTCTTTTGAAGTGACCTTTTCAACTATGGCGTCGGGATAAGTCACCAGATACAGCGGGCTGCTGGACGCTTGCGGAGAGGAGATACGTCCTAAAACCTCTGTACGAAGAATTTCGTTGGCAGAATCTCGTTGTCCGTATTTTACGGCGCGTCGGAAAGACGAAGGGAAAAACAGAATATTTTCGTCGGAAGCTGAAAGCTGCACCAGGTCATGATAGAAATATCCGGCTGCTTCCTCGTCGTCGAGGACGAATACCAATATATGCTGTCCGGCCTGCTCTGAACGGGCCAGCCCCGCAAACAATACGGCAGCCGACGAGGCTTTGGCCCCATCGAGAAAAAATACCTTGAGTTTGGGGTCTCTTACCATACGTCCCAGCGCAGATACTTCCTTTGTACCTGCGTAAAGTTGAGCTATTTCTTGTAGTTCCATATCTGGAACACAAAGTTACGGCAAGCCGGTCGAAGAAACAAGCAAAATATGCTTTTTTAAAGTAAACCCGGGGGGATGGTTGATGCGATTGTTTTTCCTTGCGGATGAAACGGGGCATAAGAGCGGCAAGTGGTTGAGGAAAAAAGGTCGGATTCTTTTCTGTTTTTTCCGGCACCTTGTAGTTCTTGAGTCGGAAGTTACTTTCCGAAAGTGCCGCCTTGTTGCGCCAATTCTTATTGGAGAAGTATGTCAGACAGATACGAAAATTGCCCGGCCGGTGCAGAAAGATTTTCTGGGCGGCAGGGCAATGTAAAAGGGGTGAAAAATATTATTGTCTGTTTATTCTTCGGTCGTCTTACGGCTGCGCAGGCGGCGTTTGGGCTTTTCTTTGGGAGCTTCAATTTCAACTCCGGCCAGTTCGGGGTCAATCATGATACGTCCGCAATATTCACATACAATGATTTTCTTGCGCATGCGGATGTCCAGTTGACGCTGAGGCGGAATCTTGTTGAAGCAACCGCCGCAGGCATCGCGCTGTACGTAAACAATGCCCAAACCGTTGCGGCTGTTGCGGCGAATGCGCTTGAAGGCTGTCAGCAGGCGCGGCTCGATGGTTACTTCCAGTGCTTTGGCCTTTTCACGAAGCTTTTCCTCTTCGGCTTTTGTTTCGGAAATGATTTCGTCAAGTTCTGATTTCTTGATGTCAAGATCATTGCGACGTTCTTCCAATAAAGCCTGGTTCTGTTTGATTTCTTCCTGCTTTTTGGCTATTTTTTCCTGAGCTTCACCAATTTTTTTGTTCTGGAGCTGGATTTCGAGAGTCTGGAATTCAATTTCCTTCGACAGGGTGTCGTATTCGCGGTTGTTTCGTACGTCGTCCAGTTGCTGCTTATAGCGTTCTACTGAGGCCTGAGCCGTTTGGATGTTTCCCTTTTTGGTTGCAATGTCGGCATTAAGTTCCTTGATTTCTCCTTCGTATTTGCCGATACGTGTAGTCAGACCTTCAATTTCGTCTTCCAGGTCCTGCACCTCAAGCGGGAGTTCGCCGCGCAGGGTCTTGATTTTGTCAATTTCGGAAAGCATCGTCTGAAGTTGATAAAGCGCTTTCAGCTTTTCTTCCACGGAAATGTCCGCAACATTTTTCTTTGTAGCCATAATTTGTGAATTATCGAATATTATTTTCTTTCAAATGAGCGTGTTGTGTAATGAATGGGGTTGGTGTTGTGACGTGTGTCTACAATGCGCAGCGTCGGGAACTGTTCCTGCAGTATCCGACGGAAAATCTGCAGTGTGTGCACCTCACTTTGGTAATGTCCGGTTACGGCTATCTGAATGTCGTCTTCGTGCCCAAAGTAGTGGTGGTAGTGCATTTCACCAGTGATAAAGGCGTCAGCCTGTGCTTCAATGGCTTCATTGAGCAAAAAATCGCCGGCGCCGCCGCAAAGGGCTACTCGACTGATTGGGCGGTTGATTGGGCGGTTGTGCATGAGACATTCCGCGTGTAATGTAGTAGCCACACGTGCTAAAAAGTCTGCAGCACTGAGTGGCTGTGGCAGACAGCCTATGACACCGCTTCCGGCATCGTCGCCGTGTGGTTGCAGAAACGTGACGTCGTTCAGTCCCAGCATGTCAGCTAAGGCAAAGTTTACGCCTCCTCGTGCATTGTCCAGATTGGTATGGGCTGAGTAAATGGCAATGTCTGATTTTATGGCCATGCGCATGCAGCGTTCAACGTAGCTGCGGTTGGATACGCATTTTACACCGTGAAAGAGCAGCGGATGGTGTGACACAATGAGATTGAGTCCCAACTGCTGCGCTTCGCTTATGACGTCTTCCGTTACGTCCAAACACAATAAGACCCCTGATGCTTCCGTCTCTGTTAATCCAATCTGCAGACCTGCATTATCGTAGCTGTCTTGCAGAGGCAGAGGCGCGAACCGTTCAAGGGTCTGGGCGACTTCCTTTATTTTCATAATGAAAAAATATCTTTGGCAAAGATACACTTTTCTGGGCATACAGCCAATTTTTTGTAGTGCGTTTTTACGGAAGGCGAAGCGGGAAAACACTGTGGTTCGAAGGCGATTAACATATTTTGTGTGGGGAGGCTTGCAACTTTTTGGCTTGCAGTCGGTCTATAAGATATAACGGCTCGGTAAACAGACCGGATCGTATTTATTCATTTATGAAAAGACTGAAGTATGAAACGAACAATTTTAGTAGCTTTCTTGTGTCTCCTGACAGGAACGATGTGGGCATTGCCTTATGAAGAGGCGCGTGACAGAGCTTGGTTCTTGACCGACAAAATGGCTTATGAATTGAATTTGTCGGATGCCCAATATGAACGGGCTTACCAGATTAATTTGGATTATCTGCTGAGTATTGACAGGGCAGATGATTGCGGTGGCTCCTATTGGCAGTTTCGTAATGCCGACTTGCAGTGCATTCTGACCAATGCACAGTATCAGTTGTATACGACTATTAGCTATTTCTTGCACCCTGTCAGATGGGTCACCGGCAGTTGGTATTTCCCTGTTGTAAAATATTATAAACCTACGGTGTTCTATTATTCACGCCCTGGCGTTTATATTAGTTATACAGGACATCGTTGGCATAACCGGCGGATTGGTGCGCCGAGTCCTTATCGCGGCTTCCGTCCGCATCATTGGGACAGAAAACCGTTGCGGGTGCATCGTCCGGCTCCCGGGTACAACCGACCGCATCACGAGGGGCATCGTCCTGGATACAATCGTCCGGACAGAAGACCCCAGAATGGAAACGTTAGGCCGCCTGCTCCAAATCACGGAAAAAGACCTGACATGCAGCGACCTGGACGTAATCCAAACCGCAAGTACCAACGTCCACAAAACAATCGGCCGTCTCGCGCGGAACGTAGCGAAAGCAAGCGCCAAGGGAATGATGGCAAGCGTACCTACAATAGTCGTGGAGGCAGATAATTCCTCCTTTTTTCATTACGGTTTTATAAAATAGTCCGACAGGCATACTGAAAAAAGAATGTCTGTCGGACTGCTTTGTGGTGAGAAAAAGGGAATATCAGTTAACTATTACATTACTGAAATAAGTGTCGAACAATTGTTTGGCTCTTTCGAGTTGTTGAGGTGTGTTTTCAACTACATCTTTCAAGGCATAGGGCCAGCCCATGGCCTCGTATTTGTGAACACCCAGCCGATGATAAGGAAGAATTTCGACTCTTTCAATGCTTTTATATTTACCTAAAGCTTCACCCAGAGCACGGATATCTTCTTCGAAGTCGCTGTAACCTGGAACCAGCACATAGCGCAACCAGAACGGCCGGCCATTTTCTTCCAGCCAGGCAGCTGTGCGTAGGGTTTGCTCGTTGCTGCGTCCTGTCAGTTTCTGGTGGCGGTTGTTGTTGAATTCCTTGATATCCAGCAATACCAGGTCTGTTTGCAGCAGAAGGGATTCTACGTTTTTATTCCATACGCCGCCATTCGTGTCCAGGCAAATGTGAATTCCCTCCTGTTTGAGCTGACTGAAAAGTGGCAGAAGTTGTGCGGCTTGAAGTGTGGGTTCGCCGCCCGAGAAGGTAATGCCGCCGCGTCGCCCGAAAAAGGCTTTCTGGCTGACGGCCATACGCAGAATTTCGGCCTCGTCGGTTTCTTTTCCTCCGTCAATGCTGATGGTGTCAGGATTAGCGCAATACAGGCATTTGAACGGGCAACCTTGCAGAAAAACGACGAGCCGGAGTCCCGGCCCGTCGTAAGTTCCCATACTTTCAAAAGAATGAACTTTGAGCATGATATATGAGATAAAAAGGGTTAGAATCTGTCGTGGAACGAACGGCTGATAACTTCTAACTGATGTTCGCGGCTGAGCTTGATGAAGTTTACGGCATAGCCGCTCACACGGATGGTGAGCTGCGGATATTTCTCCGGATGCTCCATAGCGTCTTCCAGCATTTCGCGGTTCAGTACGTTTACGTTCAGGTGGTGGGCACCTTTGGTAAAGTAGCCGTCCATCATGGTAATCAGGTTGTCAATACGCTCTTCCTGTGTCGGACCTAAAGATTTGGGAACGATGGAGAATGTATTGCTGATTCCGTCCTGAGAGTCACGGTAGCGCAGTTTGGCTACGGAACTCAGCGATGCTATGGCGCCGTTTTTATCGCGACCGTGCATCGGGTTTGCACCGGGGGCGAAAGCTACACCCTTGGCGCGTCCGTCAGGAGTGGCACCCGTCTTCTTTCCGTACATTACGTTTGAAGTAATGGTCAGCAGTGAAAGGGTGGGGCGTGCATTTTTGTATACCGGCAGTTTCTTGAGCTCCTCGCTGAAGTAGTAAACCAGGTCAACACCCAGATGGTCAACGCGGTCGTCATCGTTTCCGAAGCAGGGGAATTCACCTTCAATGTCGAATCCCTCGGTCAGACCTATATCGTTACGACGGGCTTTTACCGTAGCATATTTAATGGCTGAAAGCGAGTCGAGGGCGATGGAGAGTCCGGCTACACCATAGGCCAGATTGATGCGTGGGTTGGTGTCGACGAAGGCCATCTGCGCTTTTTCGTAATAATATTTGTCGTGCATGTAATGGATGATGTTCATGGCCTCGTTGTACACGCGGGCAATCTCCTTGAGCACTTTCTTGTAGTTGCTGATTACTTCTTCAAAGTTCAGCGTATCGCTGGAGAGGACGGGGATTCCCTTTACCATTACGGTACCGGTGTTTTCGCAGCGTCCGCCATTGATGGCCAGCAACAGGGCTTTAGCCAGGTTACAGCGGGCTCCGAAGAACTGTATTTGCTTACCGATGGCCTGATAGCTTACGCAGCAGGCAATTCCGTAGTCGTCGCATCCGCGTACTTCACGCATGAGGTTGTCGTTTTCGTATTGGATGGAGCTGGTGTCAACAGATACCTGGGCGCAGAAGCGCTTGAAGCCTTCGGGCAATTCGGGACTCCACAGAACGGTCATGTTGGGTTCTGGCGAAGGACCAAGGTTGTAAAGTGTCTGCAGGAAACGGAACGAAGTCTTCGTCACCTTGGTACGGCCGTCGTTGAAGCGTCCGCCCAGTGATTCGGTTACCCATGTCGGGTCGCCTGCAAAGATTTCGTTATAGGCCTGCATACGCAGATGACGCACCATGCGGAGTTTGATGATGAACTGGTCAACCAGCTCCTGAGCAAAGGTTTCGTCAATGATGCCGTGGTGTAAATCGTATTCAATGTAAATATCGATGAATGATGATACGTTACCCAGCGACATGGCGGCACCGTCCTGTTCCTTCACGGCTGCCAGATAAGCCATGTAAACCCACTGGATGGCTTCCTGAGCTGATGTGGCCGGGCGGCGCAGGTCGAGGCCGTAGTATTCGCCCATGATGATAATGTCCTTAAGGGCCTTGATTTGTTCAGCCACTTCTTCACGCAGGCGTATACGGTCTTCGGTCATGGGGCCTGTCAGGGCTTTCAGATCAGCCTGCTTGGCCTCAATCAGACGGTCGATACCGTAGAGGGCCAGACGGCGGTAGTCGCCGATGATACGTCCGCGGGCATAGTTGTCGGGCAAACCGGTAAGGAAGCCTAAAGAGCGGAATGAGCGAATTTCTTCGGTATATACGTCAAACACACCGTCGTTGTGGGTCTTGCGGTAATGGGTGAAGATGTCTTTTACTTTTTCGTCAACTTCAACGCCGTTTTCGCGGCAAGCTTTTTCAACAACTTTGATGCCGCCGAAAGGCTTGATGGCGCGCTTGAGCAGCTCGTCGGTCTGCAAACCTACAATCAGTTCGTTTTCACGGTCAATGTAGCCGGCTTTATGTGAAGTAATGGTAGATACTGTCTTGTTGTCGAGCGAACGGACTCCGCCGTTTTCTCTTTCTTCTGCCAGGGCTTTCAAACAAAGGTCCCAAATGTGTTTGGTGCGCTCCGTCGGTCCTTGCAGGAAGGATGCGTCGCCCGTATAGGGCGTGATGTTTTTACTCACGAAATCACTAACGTTGATTTCCTTGTTCCAAAGGCCATTGTTAAAGGTCTGGTTAGGTTCCATATACTTACAATTTGTTAAGTGGGTAAATAATCGTTCTCCTTTTTCGGCGTAAAGGTAACTTTTTTTGTTGAAATATGGAACACAAAAACGTTGAATTTTATGTTCTACAACATAAAATCGCCATAAATGAGGAGATTATAATGATTCTAAATTTTTAATATTACATATTTGCGGCGATTTAAGCTAACGTGTTGTGCGTGAAAAGGTTTTGACATTTTTTCGGAAAAACAGGGCATTGGATATAAAAATGAAAGTTTTTTGGCCTGTGGGGAGAATAGCGTGACGAAACGCTTGGAGTGTGGTACGAAATGAAGGAGGGGCAGAAAGATGGATTTTACGTGTGGGGATGAAGTCTGGGTGAAATCAGGTTTTGGGGAAGTTGCAGCAGCATGTTTGGGGAAGGAGGCCGGCACGGTAAAAACAGGGTGGAGGAAAAATAAATAAGGTGCCGGAAAAAATTTTTTCTCCGGCACCTTGTAATGAAAAGGTATGGGGCGGTGGTTGTAAAAGGAGAATAACTCCTTTTTCTGCCACCGCCTTGAATGCCCGTTTTAGTTTTGGTATTTCTCGGGTAAGTCGTTCATGATGATTTTGTAGGAGACTTCCATGTTCTCCTTGATATATTCCGGTCCTTTCCCGTGGGGCATGATGGGTTTGTGAATAATGAGGCGCATGGTGTGGCGGTGAACAAACGAGATGCCGGCCATGCGGGTCAGAACGTCAAACGAGCCGTCAATCGTAATGGGTACGATGGGTAGTTGCAATTCGTCCGCCAGCAGAAAAGCACCCTTTCGGAATGGTCCCATGTGACCGGTGTAGGTGCGTGAACCTTCGGGAAATACAACCACGGATGTTCCTCCCTGCAGAGTCTGACGTGCCTTTTCATAAGTTTCCTGTATTTTTTTCGGGCCAGACTTGTCAACAAATATGTGGCGCGCTTTTTCACAGGCATAACCTACAAGAGGAATGTTGCGCAGTGATTTCTTCATCATCCATTTGAAGTTGCGTCCCAAAAAACCGTAGATGAGGAAAATGTCCATGGGGCCCTGGTGGTTGGCTACAAATACGTAGGATGTGTTTTTGTCAATATATTGATGTCCTTCAACTTTTACGGGAATCAGCAGGATGCGGCAGAATATCTGTGACCATATTTTGCCGGGATAATATCCCCAAAAGTGAGCATCGCCTAAAAAGCATCCGATGCTTGTAACCAAAGCCGTCAGAATGGTGGTGACCAATAATATGGGAAGGGCAACAATGATTTGGTAAATGTGATAAAGATGTTTCATGTGAAGTTGTTTTAGGGTTGTGTAGATGGTATGTGATGCAGAATGATTACATTAATTTCAGGCCATGCTCCGAGACGGAACGGCAGTAACACTTCGCCTGTGCCCAGACTGACGTAAAGAGTGCGGGGGATGCCTCTTTCGGTAATTGTATACGGGCCGCCCCATTCCGGATAGAACCAGGAGGCCGGCGAAAAATGGCCAAATTGCAGTTGCATGCCGTGTGTATGTCCCGACAGTGTAAGTGGAATGTTCGTTGTGGGCAATACGGCGCGACGCCAATGGGTGGGGTCGTGACTAAGCAGAATGCTGAAGCAGTCAGCTTGCAGTCCTTTCTGTGCGCGGGGCAGGTCGGCTCTTGCCGGGAATGGTGGTTTTCCGTCATTTTCAACTCCAATGATGGCCATGGAATCGGTCTGGTGACGAACAACGGAATTTTCGTTAAGCAGAACTTTCCAGCCCATCTTCTTTTCCAAACTGATCAGGCGTTGAATGTCAGCTTTTCTGTCGTTTCCAGTGGCCCAGTGCCGGTAGTTCATATAGTCGTGGTTGCCCAATACGGCATAGATACCAAAGGGCGCTTTCATCTTGGAGAGAATGGGGAGAAATGCATCCAGTTCGCCTGAATGATAATTGACCAGGTCACCGGTAAAAACAATCATGTCCGGCTGAAGTGACATGACGCTGTCGGTTATTTGACGGATGATGTTCTTACGGTTGGCAAAAGTGCCTACATGAAGGTCGGAGAGCTGTACGATGCGAAAGCCGTCAAAGGAGGCGGGAATGCTTGCCGACTGGTAGGTATATGTCTTTACAATTAATTTTTCAGGACCGGAAATGTGACCGTAAAGCATGGAACTGGCAATGCTCAATCCTCCAATAAGGGCTACGGAATCAATCAGCTTCCGGATTCTTTGGGCCTGACGGCATTTGCGGAAAATCCAGCCTGTGGCTGAAACAACCGTAAACAGCAGGGTACTGCAACTCCACATGAGCAGCAGCATAAGGTACTGGCCTTTTACGAGGCTTTCCGTGTCGGAGAAATTCTCGTATAGGCAGAACCATACCGTGAAGGCCATGAATATGCCACTTATTCCCCATAATAAGAAACGGAATGCCCGATGCTTTTTTAAATGAAAGTGGCGGTCAATATAAAAGGCGGGAACAAGCAGTAGCAGAATGAGCAGTATGGAGATGCGTAGTATCATGTACACATATTTACTATAAAAGGTTCTTGCTTAAAAATTTTTCGAGCTCTTCAGGTGGCATACCGCGCCGTTGGGCATAGTCCGCAAGTTGGTCATTCCCAATTTTACCTACTGCAAAATAGCGTGCTTTAGGGTGGGAAAACATCAGCCCGCTGACGGACGCGTGAGGCAGCATGGCTCCGCTTTCTGTTAGTGTGATGCCTATGGCATTCATGCCTATGATTTGCTCGATGATGGCATTTACACTTTGGTCGGGCAATGACGGGTATCCTACGGCCGGACGTATGCCTTGGTATTTCTCGGCAAAAAGGTCGTCGGGTGATAATTGCTCGTCTGGGGCATATCCCCAGTCTTTGATTCGTATTTGCTGATGCATTTTTTCAGCAGCTGCTTCAGCCAGACGGTCGCATAGCAGTTGGGTCAGCATATGCTGGTAAGAATCATCTGGAAAAAGTTTTTCCATTTCGGCATCAACTGTCGTGGCAAAAACACCGATACGGTCACCACACGGATTGATGTAGTCTGTTAAACAAAGATAGACTCCGTCTTTTTCCTGTTGCAGCTGTTGGCGCAAGCATGGAAAATGTATCTCTTTTCCTGACAGATTGAAGATAATATCATCATTTTGGGTCGTGACTTGAAATAAGCCACAAATACCTCTGACTACATAATCTTTATCCAGTTGCTGGAGCTGTTCAATAGCTTCCTGGTAAAGTTTAAGGCAGGTACGAGCCTTCTCCCGTTCGGCTATAGGAAAACTGTTTACCCAAGCCTGCTGGCAGGCCGGACAGGCATGTTGGCGGGCGATAGACGCAAATTGGGGAGGAAATCCCCAACTATGAAAAAAATAGAGCCAATTGATATAGTCTGTCAGCTCGTGCAGGTGGTATGTATATGTCTTGATTGTCATTATCGGATATAGGTAACGGCTTGTCCGTGAAAGTCAGTATTTGTAATGTGACCTTGATTATATATCATGAAGCCGTTACAAAAGGTCTTTTCCACCTGCCAATGGAATGTGTGGCCTTCCAGTGGACTCCAGCCGCATTTGCTTTCTATGCGGTTGGGGGTAAGGGTCCAGTAAGCCTTGGGGCGAACCAGAGTAAGGTCGGCAACATATCCTTCACGCAGGAATCCACGGTTTTCTATGTCAAATAACCGGGCTGGATTATGGCACATGAGTTCCACAACCTGTTCTATACTAAGTATGTTTTGTTCGGTAAGTTCCAGCATGGAGATCAATGAGAATTGGATCATCGGCATACCGGATACGGCTTTGATGCATCCTCCTGCTTTTTCGCGTAACAGATGGGGGGCATGATCCGTCCCAACCGTGAATATTTTTCCAGATGTCAGCGCTTTACGTAAAGCTTCGCGGTCTTTGCGTGATTTTATGGCCGGATTACATTTGATGCGGCTTCCCAGACGTGCATAGTCTTCATCGCAAAAAAGCAGATGAGGAACACAAGCTTCTGCCGTGATGTTTGGGCGGCTTGGCTTGATGAGCTGAAGTTCCTTTGCTGTGGAGATATGGGCAATGTGCAGGCGGGCTCCTGTTTCGGCAGCCAGTTTAGCTGCAGTTGAGGAAGATTTGTAGCATACATCCTCGTTGCGAATTACTGCATGGAGGGCTACGTCGGGATCTTCGCCATACTGCTCTTTGATTCTTTCCATGTTTTTACAGATGGCAGCCGTATCTTCACAATGAGCCACGATAGGCATCTTTGCACATTCAAAGATGTCACGCAGGGAATCGGGATTATCTACCAACATATTGCCTGTTGACGCCCCCATAAACAATTTTATTCCACATACCTTGCGCGGATTGATGTGCATGATTTCAGACAAATTGGAGTTGGTAGCTCCGATATAAAAACCAAAGTTTACATGGCTTTTGTGGTAAGCCAGTTCCAATTTATCGCGCAATGCTTCAATTGTGGTAGTTTGAGGCGTATTGTTGGGCATATCCAGGAAGGTAGTGACACCTCCGGCTGCTGCTGCGCGGCTTTCACTTTCAATATCTGCTTTGTGGGTTAATCCCGGTTCTCTGAAATGCACGTGTGTGTCAATAACGCCGGGCAGCAGATAACATCCTTCGGCATTTATTATTTCGTCGGCCGGAACACTTGGCTCAACGTCCTGACCTTCAACGATCTCGGCGATACGGTGGTCTTCTGTAACCAATGATCCTACAAAACGGTGACCTTCACCAACAATCGTGGCGTTTTTTATGCATATTCTTCTGTGCATAGGTATGGTGAAAATATTTAGTTCTTTTTCTTCGGATATTTTTTAGTCCAACTGTCCAGTCGCAGGCGCATTACGCCAAAAATGGCTTCGCCGAAGATACTGCTGTTCATCTTGCTTTCACCCAGTCGGCGATTAACGAAAATAACGGGTACTTCTTTGATTTTGAAGCCGCATTTGTAGGCAGTGAATTTCATTTCAATCTGGAACGCATATCCTTTAAAGCGGATGGCGTCAAGGTCAATGGTTTCCAAAACCTGACGCTTGTAACATTTGAATCCTGCCGTTGTGTCATGAATGGGCAGGCCGGTGATAATGCGTACGTATTTTGAAGCATAGTAGCTCATTAATACGCGTCCCATGGGCCAGTTTACCACATTTACACCGCTGACATAGCGTGAACCGATGGCTACGTCGGCTCCTTCGTCATGACATGCAGCATAAAGTCGGAGCAGGTCGTTGGGATTGTGGCTGAAGTCGGCGTCCATTTCGAAGATGTAGTCATAACCCTGTGACAGAGCCCACTTGAATCCTGTGATGTAGGCTGTGCCGAGTCCCAGTTTGCCTTCACGCTCAATGAGGTGCAAGTCGTTCGGAAATTCTTTTTGTAGCCGTTTGATGATGTCGGCTGTGCCGTCGGGTGAGCCGTCATCAATAATCAGTATGTTGAAGTGCTTTTTCAGGTTGAATACCGCACGGACAATGCTTTCCGCGTTCTCTTTTTCATTGTAGGTTGGTATGATTACCAGGCTATCACTACTGGGCATAATGTTTTCTTTGTTTTGGTTTATATGTTAAGCGCAAAATTAGCAAAATTAGTGGCATTTTATTGTACAACGACGTGCGAATTTTGCCTATTTAAGACTTTTTCTCGTTTTGCTTGGAAACGGAATCTGTTTTCTTTCGCTGAAAGTAATAGATGGCGAGATTTTGCTTGGTGTCGCAACTTTTGTGTCGTAGGTTTTCGACTTCGCGGATGTTGTATTCTTGTCCGAATGCGGGACAGAAGTGCTCCCGGTAGTCATACTCTCCCATGATGGCATATCCTTGGGCCGGCAATTGCTGTTCATACTGTTTTACGCGGTCGTTCAGGTAAAAGTTCAGCGTAAAGTAATGCATCTTGCTGGCTATGTTGAAATCGGGCATGTAGATGTAGGTGTGGATATCGCCTTCGGGGAAGCGCTTCTTGATTTGTTCAACCACCAGTTTGTCAGACCGCTCGTTGAGCAGGGTGGGCTGGTAGTGGCAGTCAAGGGCAAAAAGGATACTGTAGGGCAGAATCAGGGTGCCGTAGAATATCCAGTTGTTCTTGGGCTTAAACGAGCTGAACCAATAGTGAATGCCCAGATAGAGCGGAAGCAGTATGCCTGCTACGTTCCAGAACGTCCAGGGTATGTCATGCAGTGCCCCGATAATCTGGGCGTTGTGCCCTTGCATGAATATTTCCGGTATGGGAACGAAGTGCAGTATAATGGCCGTAACGGATACAATGATAACCAGTGTGGCCAGCAGGCGGCCGAAAAGTCGGATAATATGGTGCTTTTCCTGCCACAGGTAGTGCATGTATTCAGCCAGGAAATAGCACATAAACGGATATACAGGCAGCAGATATACACTGCGCTTGCTCTTTGGGATACAGTAGAAAACAAAGATGATGACGAAACTCAGGAGGGTAAAAAGCCTCAGGCTGTCCATGGCCTTGAGGCGATGCCATTGTTCTTTCCACCATGTTTTGCTCAAAGTGTTCCGTGCATGTCTTAAATGTATCGAAACGAGTCCGATGAGCACCAGCAGCGTATAGGGCAGCATGCCGGTGAGAATGGTCATGACGTTGTAGATGGGCGGGTTTTCATGTGAGCCATAGCTCATTTTTCCCGTAAAGCGCAATACGTTTTCTTCCCATACCAGGTCAAAAAACTTTTGGCCGCCTTCCTGATAGGCTGCCACGTACCACATCATGGGGATGACCAGAGCACCGAGCCCCAGAGCAACGTAGCGCAGCAGTACTCTTGCGAAGCGTTCTTTTTGACATAGTTCGTAAGCAAAACCAACCATGCAGGGCAGCAATATGCCCACGGGGCCCTTGGTCAGCATGGCTCCGCTCATGCATAGTAAGGCCAGCAGATAGTATGCTGTTTTCCGCTTTTCGTGCCCCAGATAAAGGAGATAAAGCGCGCCTACCATACAGGCCGTCAGCAGCATGTCGACCCGACAGTTTACACCGGCACGGTGAACCTCAAAGTTTGTCAGGGTGAGCAAACCGGCAACCAGCGCCAGCGTGTATCCCTTTCGCTTGCCGTAGAACCAGTATCCTGCGGCAATCATGGCAATCAGCGAGAGGGCCGACGGCAGTCGCGACAGGTATTCGTTGATTTGTCCGTGGTTCAGCACAGATGAGAACAGAGCTATGAGCCAGTGAAAAAAAGGTGGCTTGTAGGCCATTTCTCCTCCGTTGTTGACCGGTAGGATCCAGTTGTCACTGTTTAGCATCGACAGGGCCACGATGGCTTCACGAGGCTCGCCTTTGGTGTTGAATAGAGTAAGTCCCAAAAAGGGAAGTAGCAGGAAAACGGTGAGGAATAATAAGATTCCGAACCGTTTTTTTCCGGTGGGGTCCAGGTTGTTGGGCGTCATATCGTATGAGTTTTTTTGTGGTGCAAACTTACGCAAATTCTCCGTAATAACCACAAGTTTATGGGGTATTAATCGTTGTGCTGCCCGATGTCTGTCATGTGGCAGGCTACGGTTTGTTGCCAACAAAGTGCCGGCCGGTTTGTTTAAGGTTCCGGAAAAAAGGAAAAAGGTGCCGTCTGTTTTCTGGTTATACTGAAGTCATGTCAGAGGGGCAGTATGTTCCATGTTTTTTTCGTGCTTTACGGGGTGGGCTTTTTCCTGGCCGGAATTTGAGTCGCAGTATTGTTGTTGCTGAAAAAACTGTGCTTTTGTTTTTCTTTTCGCTTGGTTTACACTAATTTTGCAGACAAATTATATCCATAAATTATATGTTTGAAAATTTAAGCGAGAAACTAGAACGCTCTTTTAAAGTACTGAAGGGTGAAGGTAAAATTACCGAAATCAATGTAGCGGAAACGCTTAAGGAAATACGACGTTCGCTGCTCGATGCCGACGTTAACTATAAGGTCGCCAAAAGTTTCACCGACCGTGTAAAGGAAAAAGCCATGGGTCAGCAGGTTCTGACGGCCGTAAAGCCGGGACAGCTGCTGGTTAAGATTGTACATGACGAATTGGCTGAGCTGATGGGCGGCACATCGGCTGAGATGGTGCTCAAAGGGCATCCTGCTGTTATCTTGATGTCGGGTCTGCAAGGTTCCGGAAAAACCACAATGTCGGGAAAGCTGGCGCTGTGGCAGAAAACGAAGAAAAACAAGAAACCGCTTTTGGTGGCTTGCGACGTTTATCGTCCTGCGGCAATTGAACAGTTGCGCGTGTTGGGCGAGCAGGTAGGTGTGCCCGTGTATGCCGACATGGAGTGCAAGGATCCTGTCAAGATTGCTCAGGACGCCATTCATGAAGCCAAGGCCAAGGGATATGATCTGGTCATCGTCGATACGGCCGGCCGCTTGGCTGTTGATGAGGAAATGATGCAGGAAATTGCGGCCATCAAAACTGCCATTGAGCCTGACGAAACACTGTTTGTGGTTGACTCCATGACGGGTCAGGATGCCGTTAATACGGCCAAAGAGTTTAATGACAGACTTGATTTTGACGGTGTCGTGCTGACCAAACTTGACGGTGATACACGTGGTGGTGCCGCGTTGTCAATCCGTACGGTGGTGAACAAACCCATTAAGTTTGTGGGTACGGGTGAAAAGATGGAAGCACTTGATCAGTTCCATCCCGAGCGTATGGCCGACCGTATTCTGGGTATGGGTGATATTGTTTCGTTGGTAGAGCGTGCACAGGAACAGTTTGACGAAGCCGAGGCCCGCCGTTTGCAGCGCAAGATTCAGAAGAATCAGTTTGACTTTAATGATTTCCTGAATCAGATTCACCAAATTAAAAAGATGGGTAACCTTAAGGACCTGGCTTCCATGATTCCCGGCGTAGGTAAGGCCTTGAAGGATATTGATATTGACGACAATGCTTTTGTGTCGATAGAGGCCATTATCTATTCCATGACGCCTCAGGAGCGCAGTCATCCCGAAATCTTGAATTCAAGCCGCCGTCAGCGTATAGCCAAAGGTAGCGGAACCAATATCAATGAGGTCAACCGGCTCATCAAGCAGTTTGAACAAACACGCAAGATGATGAAGATGGTAACCGGCAGTAAGATGGGTAAAATGATGGCCGGTATGCCCAAAATGCCCGGCATGCCCAAGTTCTAAGTAAAAAATACGGAATATTAATTATAAAAAAGGAGGTAAAAATCATGCAATTGATTGACGGAAAAGCCACAGCCGCAGCTATCAAACAGGAAATCAAGGCTGAAGTGGAGCAGATTGTGGCTGCCGGAGGCAAACGCCCTCATCTGGCAGCCGTGCTCGTGGGGCACGATGGTGGAAGTGAAACCTACGTGCGCAACAAGGTCAAAGCGTGTGAGGAGTGCGGTTTTGAGTCTTCGCTCATCCGTTATGAGGATGACGTGACCGAAGCGCAGTTGTTGGCCGAAATAGACCGGCTTAACAAAGACGACCGTGTTGATGGCTTTATCGTTCAGTTGCCTTTGCCCAAACATATATCCGAGCAGAAAATCATTGAAGCCATTGACTACCGTAAGGATGTTGACGGTTTCCATCCTATCAATGTAGGCCGTATGGCCATTGGCCTTCCTTGCTACATTTCTGCCACGCCAAAGGGTATTTTGGAGCTTTTGCGCCGGTATCAGATCCCCACATCCGGAAAAAAATGTGTCGTATTGGGACGCAGCAACATCGTAGGTAAGCCAATGGCCCAACTAATGATGCAAAAGTGTTATGGCGATGCTACGGTAACCGTATGCCACAGCCACAGCGCCAATTTAAAACAGGAATGTCGTGAAGCCGACATTATTATTGCTGCTATTGGTCAGCCCAATTTTGTAACGGCAGATATGGTGAAGGACGGTGCAACCGTGATTGACGTGGGTACGACTCGCGTACCTGATGCCACCCGAAAGAGCGGCTTCCGTCTTAACGGCGATGTAAAGTTTGACGAAGTGTCTCCCAAATGCGCCTACATTACTCCGGTGCCTGGGGGAGTTGGGCCAATGACAATCTGTATGCTGATGCTTAATACGCTGGCTGCAGGAAAGCATACTTATTATAAGAAGTGATGTTTGACGCTGGGAAATTGGCGTGAATGCATTCATTTCTCTAAAAAAATGGGTTTCAGAGTAAAAAAGTTCTCGAAAAATTTGCAGTATCAAAAAAAAACACTACCTTTGCATTGCTTTTGAAAACAGAAGCCCACATGGTGGCCGTAGTTCAGTTGGTTAGAGCGTCAGATTGTGGTTCTGAATGTCGTGGGTTCGAATCCCACCGGCCACCCACCCAAAAGGAGAGCAAGTAAAATGCTCCCCTTTTTTGTTTTTGTCGTTTCCTTAATTTGTATGTTATGCTGGTTTATCTTTCATGTGCAAAATTGATGTCTTCAGCTCCGGTTGGTCGGGTAGAAGGCGCAGGTGATCCGCTCTTTCAGGCGCAGGCAGAGCGTCATGTGTTGAATTTGATGTCTTTGACGATTGATGACTGGTCGGAACAATTGCATATAAAACGCGAAATGGCAGCTGAAGTTTGGCATATGTACCAGCATTTTTTTGAGCGGAAGGCAGATCAGCGCCTTCCGGCAGCCTTTGCATACAATGGCATGGTTTTCCGTAAGCTTTCGGTGCCCACTTTGACTGCCCAACAACTTGAATATGCCCAGGAGCACGTGCTGATAGCTTCTTTTCTTTATGGTATGCTGCGGCCGTTGGATTTGATTTGTCCTTATCGCCTGGAAGGAAAGGTTGTATTGCCGGATAGTGGCGGAGAAAACATGTTTGCATTTTGGAAAACTTTGCTGACAGACTATTTTATTCAGCGAATTAAGGAAAATGGAGGCGTTTTGGTTAATCTGGCCAGTAAGGAAATGCAACAAATGGTGGATTGGCGTAAGGTTAAAAAGCACGTGCGGGTAATTACTCCGGAGTTCCGAGTCTGGAAAGACGGACGCTTGCGGAACATTGTAATCTATACAAAAATGTGTCGCGGTGCCATGACCCGCTTTATCTTACAGCGTCAGTTTGATGATCCTGAAGAATTGAAATATTTTTCTTTTGAGGGTTTTCAGCATGATTCGGAAAGTGGTGAGTTCTTCTTTTGTCTGAAGTAAACGGTTATTCTCAGGATTTATCTGTATTTTTGCGAAGAGTAAAAGTTATTTGGTCTTGTATATTTTACTGGATATTTGTATCATGCAAGCATACTTGATATATTAAAAAGGAAGGATTATGAATTTGCTGGTAACTCATCGCGAGTTGGACATGGCGGGTTATGACATGTTGCAACGCTTGTCTTATGACTCGGATTTTAATATATATGTCACGTTTAGTTCCGAGCGACAACGTGCAAACATAGGTGGGCGTTGTATTGCGTTATCATTACCCGAAATTCGTTCTAAGGTAGAATGGCAAGTTATCAAATTATTGCGCCGTTATGTGCGTCAGTATGCCATTGACGTTATCTTTTCTCCTGGTAGTGCTGGTCTGTCTAACGCTTTGCTTGCTTCAATAGGAACCTCTGCGCGTAATGTAGGATACCGGGGAACACAGGCAAAGGTGCGTCGGTCTGATCCTACGTATTATCTGGGTATCTTGAATCCGCGTGTGCGTCATATTGTATGTGAGACCGAAGATATTCGGGAATATTTGCAGCGTTTTATTGCCCCCAATCGACTGTCGGTTAATTTAAAGCCGTTTGATGTGGATTGGGTGAAGGAGGCCTGCCAGCATCCGGTAAAGGTTAACGGAGTGCCTTCTGATGCCGTGACTTGTGTTTATGTAGGATGTTGTAAGGGACGTCCGTTTAAGGGCCTGCAATTGTTTATAGAAGCGTTTGGGCTAATTGCGGATACACGTGCTCATATGGTTTTTGTTGGTGATTGTGATGATGCTGACATTGAGCTGGCACGTAAAAGTCCGGCTGCAGACCGCATTCATTTAGAGGGATTCCAGACTAATGCTTTGGCTTATCTGCCGGGGGCTCATATCTTTGTGTTGCCTTCATTGCGCGATGCTTCGCCTCGCGTGGTGCGGGAAGCCATGGCTTGCGGATTACCTTGTGTTGTCAGTAACATTCCGGGAGCGCGTGACTTGTTGTTGGATGGCGAAACGGGATTGTTGTTCCGCTCGGGTGATGCTGCAGACTTGGCGGCCAAATTGCAACGTCTGATTGCTGATGAAAAGTTACGGCAGGTTATGGGACAGGCTGGCCGGCAGCGTATTATTCGCGATTTTAAGGTGGACGATTATGTTAATAGGTTCCGTAATCTGTTTCTTTCTTTGAAATAGGCTATACTACATTCCGAATTTTTTGTTGTTTTTGAGCCATGAGAATTTTTATCCGTCCGGAATATCATTGTTTGTCAGACTTTATAAAAAAAATTCCGCAGCATTTTGATCATGAAGGTGAAGTGCTGTATGCCCGACGTAATGTGATACGAAAAATGAGAGTCGGAGAAATTGAATTGAACGTGAAGCGCTATGGTGTGCCTTCATTTTTCAATCGCTTGATTTATACTTTTTTCCGGAAATCAAAGGGCTGGCGTGCCTATACCTACCCTGACCGGTTGTTGGCGTCTGGCATTGAAACTCCTCATCCCGTGGCTTATATTGAGGAACGGCGAGGCGGCTTGTTGCACTATTCGTATTTTGTAAGTATCCAATGTCCCTATACCCGTAATTTTTATGAATTTGGCGATGCCCGGATTGCTGACTGTCGTGATGTGGTAAGCGCTTTTGCAAAGTTTTCTGCCCGGTTGCATGATGCGGGTATATTACATCTTGATTATTCGCCGGGTAATATTCTGTTTGACCGTGTGGAGAATGAATGGCGCTTTTCGCTGATTGACATTAACCGGATGCGGTTCGGCACGGTTTCGGTAGAGCAGGGGTGTGCCAATTTTGCACGTCTGTGGGGGCAGGTGGATTTCTTTAAGCAGTTGGCTTGTGATTATGCTGCTGCCCGAAATGCAGAACCGGAGCAGTGCTGCCAATGGGTGCTGCACTACCGACGTAAGTTCTGGCAGCGTTACCGCCGCCGTCATGAGTTGAAGTTCCGGTTGGAACTTTAACTGCGTGCCTGACTGCTCCAACTTGTGGCACGTCGGCAGTGACTGATATAGTATTGTTCTTCCTTTGTCAGATTATTTGAATCAGTATACCAGGGCAAGTGGCGTATCTGGTAGGGTGCCGCTGTGCGGTAGGCTTCGACTGCCCGGCTCCGGCTAAGTCCGACGCGTGGACGATAGAGAGCAAAAGTTGTATCAACAGGAGCGCGGAACAGTGTGTCGTCGTTCTTGGCCTTATGTGCGTAATAGCGTTGTTCCCAACGGATTACCTGCTGTTTGTGGCTATAACAGTCGGGCAGGTCATCAATGCGTATCGATAATCCTATTTTTGCAGCCATGGGGTAGCGGTTTTTCAGAAGGTCGAGCAGGTGGTCCACCACGTCGGTCGGGCAGTTGTCGTCAAGCATAACGTCGGCATCCGTGTAGATGTAATAGTCGCCGCAAAAGCGTTTTCGCAGTTCCTTTACTTTCCACAGTGCTTTGAATCCTACATTTTCAGACAATCGTATGACCGGGTACGGGCATGCGTTATAGTATTCCAACAAGGGCGGATAGGTACTGTTGTTGTCGATGATGTAGATGTGGCGATAGTTGCGTTGTGTCAGTGAACGGATGAGCTGTTGCAGCGTGGTAAGCCGGTTGAAATTGTTGATAATAATCGGCACGTCAGTACCCCGGCTGATGGCCGACGGCTGGAGTTGCTCGCGCAGACGGTAGTAGAGGGCTTTTAGGCGAGCCAGGCCTCTTTTCAGAATCAGTTGTTTTTTCATGAGCGTGATTCACGAAGAATAATGGGGAACCAGAATTTTTTCATTTTTCTTTTGTACCAGGAATGACAGCCAAAGGGCAACTGCTCATGGTTGAGACGGTAGCACAGAGCCGGATATTTGTCGAAACTGAATTGTAGTGCTTCCATGTAGTCCGGATACCGGAATCCCATTCCGTGGCGGTTTACTTCGACGCTAAAAAATACGTCTTCATTAAAAATATGGTTGCCGGGATGTTGCAGATATTCCCGGATTATGGCGTTCATACTGGTGGTAACACGCAGGTGGCTCGACACTTTGCGCAGCGACAGACCGCCGTTGCCTACCTTGAAGTTGGTGATTTGGGAATTGGGGCGGTTGAACCATGAACAATAGGTACGTTTGAGCCAGGAGGTGAATACAAAGAGTGGAAATTTGTAAATCGGGCGTACCAGCCACGGGGCCCCTACATAATCGTATCCCTTTTCGCACCATTCGGCCAGTTCGTCTCGGAAGATGTAGGCATCGGTTTGGCAGATCAGAATGTAATCCACATCGTTGAAGCGGCAGTAGAATTCTTCCGACATCATCAGGCGGTTGTAGCTGCTGATGCTGTTGAAGTAGTTGGGCGAAAAGGTTTCCACCTGACAGCGCGGATACAAGTTGAGCAGGTTTGAGAGGTCGAGCCCTTCAGGCGCAATCAGAACGATGGGATGATTCTGCAGCTTCTGGTAGTTATTCTGCAGAGTAAGAGCTTCGAAACGGTTGAGTCGGGTGGTATAGACAGGTATGATTACTTTTACGCTATGAGGCATACGGTTGTAAAATTACAAAATTATAGTAGCTTTACTGTAAGTAGGGGGAATTACCGCAAAAATAGTTAAAAAAAGCCTATTTACTGGCACTTTCATCCGATTTTTTGTGTAAAAGAAAATTTTGTCTTTAAAGCCTTTTCCCGGGAGCGGGTTGAAAAAATTACAAGGTGCCGGCTTGTTTTTCTTGGAAGGCATCTTGTATTTTTTAGCTCGGATATTGGTCAGAGTGGGAGTTCGGTATAATGAAATTATGCAATATGTCTGCTTTTGTCGATGATGTCGATGTTCAAAGATAATTTCTTTGGTAAAAATTATATGCAATAAGTCCGGTGACCAGATTTTGGTGATTGAAAAGAAAAGGATGATGCCTATTTTCAACTGGAGTTTGGTCGTGAACCGGCTTATCCTTATCTTTAAACCATAATCCGAAGAACCGTAGAATTACGCAAATTTTGAATATGATGAAAAGGCATCTGTATGTACTGTTTGTACTGTTAGTGATGGTCGTGTTAATGTCCTGTGCGAATAAAACAGACTACTTAATCAAAGGAAGTTCCAGTGATTTTGCTGATGGAAATAAAGTCTACCTTTTCTATTTAGATACCAACGAAAAGCCTGTATTTATTGACTCTACAGTGTGTAAAAACAATTCTTTTGTTTTTCGTGGCGTTTCAGATACGATAAGGGCGGCAACTGTGGCAGTAGTAGATACGTTGAATAGTGAAGGTGAAATATCTATGGATTTGATACTGGAACCGGGTAACATTTCAATCGAAGGATTTGATCCTGAAACAAGCCATCTTCATGTTGCGACGGGAACTTCGCTAAATAATGTTCTTGATAAATTCAGCCGTGAAATGATGTTGTATGTCAATAATCCGGATTCTCTGTTCCCTTTTATAGCCTCGTACATAAGGGAAAATATTGATAACCCTGTTGGCGGTTTCCTTTTCGACCGTTATCATTTCTCCATGCCGTGGGATATGAAACTGGACCTGATAAACTCCATGTCTGTGGGGCAGAAGGCGAGTTATGCAGCTCTTAGTAAAGAAACACTGATGCGAATTGAACAAGAAAAAGAGCGTGCCGCCAAAGCACGTGAGTCGTTTCCGGGAAATCTCTATAAGGATTTTACGGGGAAATCGCCATCAGACGAGGACGTGTCACTTAAAAGTGTTGTAGAGGATGATTCGAACACCTATGTCCTGCTGATCTTTTGGGCTACATGGTGTGCGCCTTGCCGTGCCGATATGCCTGTAATTGCGGATTTATATAATCAGTATCATGACAAAGGTTTTGAGGTCTTCGCTGCTTCGATAGATGATAACCGCACAGCATGGCTTAAAGTTATCAAGGATTATTCACAGTGGCGGAATGTTATTGTAGGTGATGATATATGCGACAAGAACGGAGTGAAAGGGGTTCCGGCACATTTCCTTATAGATTGTTCGACGGGAAAAGTGCTTATTGCCGACACATGGACACATCGTACGCTCAACTGGAGTGACGAGATTGTAAGCTTGTTCGAAAAGGATAAATAAAAGAGCCTTTGGGTATTAATAAACTCAAAAGTTATATTATGTGTGTGCTTGATATTTCAAGTGCATTTTAAGTAAAATGAAGTTGACCAAATATCGTTTTTAATGTCGGTCGGGTTCATTAATTAAAAAAGAGTTCGGTATAATGAATTTATGCCAGTATCTTATCGTACGGGTCGCAACTATATACTTTATTGTACCAACGGTTTTGTATAATTAGAGTTTTCTCTTTAGTAGTACAGTTACTGTCTCGTTACAAAATCGTTGGTATTTTCTTTTATCCAAAACAGAAAGTTTTTTCCTCCCTTGTTCCATTCAAACCTTACAAGAAATTCATTCACTACATCCGTCTCATAAATAGTAGCAAGTCCTGATTCCAATTCCATTTCCTTAATCAGCTTGCAATCCCGTTCAAAATACGACATGACTTCACCCCATATCTCGCTGTCATAGTCCGCAGTATAGGATATTTCATTATTGCCGTAGTATTCTTTGAGAATGTCACGGAGTTCTGGAATTCCTATCTTGTCGGAAGTACACGAGGATATAGGGTGAAGCCCTATGGATTCAGTAAGGATGTAGTGTTTCATACTCTACCGTTTTTGATATTGATAGAATATGTATTACAGAAAATAAATGCGTACTATAATGATTTTTAACATTTGAAATGCAAATTCCGCATGATTGCGAGTATAATTCACTATACAAAATTGATAAGTGAATTAGTTCTATGAAACCGTTGTCATTCAAATCACTCAAGCAGATGCTTGATACCTTGCGAACCGAAGAGGAATGCAGGGTATATCTGGAGACTCTGCGTTGGAATGGCAAGCCGGTTTGCCCGCATTGCGGTTCTATCTCTGAACATCACTACAAACTGAACCAAAACGGAGAGTTCAAAGGACTCTATAAATGTCGTGACTGCAAGAAGCGTTTTACGATAAGGCAAGGAATAATGTTTGAAGATTCCAATCTTCCTTTGAGAACATGGTTTCATGCCATTTACTTGGTGTTTATAAGCAAGAAAGGCATAAGCAGTTGCCAACTTGCACGGGAACTCGGAGTGACGCAGAAAACGGCGTGGTTTATGTTGCAACGCATTCGCCATAATATGAAAGACGACGACATTGATTTTGACGATACGACACAGGTCGATGAAACCTATATTGGTGGCAAGACCAAAAGAAACAAAGGCGGGCAAGGACGCAGCACGAAACAGAAAATTCCCGTAATGGGATTGCTTTTGAAAGGGAAAGTGCACACACGGGTCATTCCAAATGCTGGAAAAGACACTCTACAAGGTGTAATATACAATCTTCTCAAAGAGGGTGTGACTGTGGTTACTGACGGCTGGAAAGGTTACAGAGGACTTGGAAAGAAATACAAGCATAAGGTTGTCAACCATTCTAAGAAAATATATGTTACCAAGGCTGGTTTCCACACAAATGTCATAGAAGGATATTGGAGCATTCTAAAACGTGGCATTGTTGGTGTCTATCACCTTGTAAGTGCGAAACACCTGTCTAAGTACCTCCAAGAATTTGCATTCCGCTATAATACCCGCAAACAGACAGATTCCGACCGTTTTAACGATTTCTTGTGTGGATTTACAGAACGTCTGTACTACGGCGAACTTCTGATGAAACCCGAATGGAGGGTTATCGGATAATCTAAAATTCAAACGAACAAGAATGTCCAATCATGCTCATGTATGGTTGGACTTTTTTATGCTTATAACTTAATATATGTAGGGCTTTGTTCCTAAATTTGTTTGGCAGTCTGCGAATTGTCTCGGATTTCTTTGGCTAATCCGCTCTTTTTCTTTAGTTTTGTAACCGAACCAAAGTAAAAAGGAGGTTAGAAACAGACATAAGAAATTAGAAGACATATTGCAAGCGACTTGTAGACAAGTTATTTGGCTTTAGTAAATCTGGTAAATTGAAAACGGCCCCGAATAATAAGTCGAAAGGTAGGTTTGTACCCTGCAAAGGGCGCAGACTGCTTTTCCTTATTTGGGCTAAGGGTTTTACCAGAACCTACTAAAGCAGATGAGCGAGAAGACAAGGCTGTGTCCTTTTTCTTTTGCTCCGTTTGCAGCAGGAACAAAATGGTATAAACCTTAAAAGCTCAACAATATGGATTACAAATTGGAATATATGGAACGTCTGTTTGCTAAGATAAGCAAGAAAAAGACGGAGTCCTACGTGATAAGCCGAATATGGCATCAACTGGACGATGACCGTGTGAAATTTGTCGTACAGCAATATATCAGAAGAACACAAGACAAGTATGCGCTTGCAGATTTGTATCTCCCTCAACTCAATATCTTCATAGAAATCAACGAGCCTTTCCACAAGAACAATGTGGAGGTTGACAAAATCCGCAATGAGGAAATTCTAAGTATCACACACTCCAAACCTATTATTATAGATTGTGATAACGACATTCAAGAAATCCACCGTCAGGTGACGGATGTCGTACAGCTCATCAAACAACGCATTTCGGAACTCGGCGACAGCTTCAAGCCGTGGGATGATGCAAGTACGCTCACCGTGGAATATCACCGAAACAAAGGTTATCTGAAAGTGGAGGATAACGAATGTCTGCGTACCACGGAAGAGGTCGCAGAGGCGTTCGGCACTAAAGCCAAACACCGCGGTTTCCTGCGTGCTTCGGGTGCTGCCGTGCCAAACAAGAAGCACGAAATTATATGGTGGCCGAACACGGAACACCGTCTTTGGTGCAACGAACTTTCGGAGGACGGAATGTTTATCTATGAATATCCGAAAGCGGAGGACAAGCGTGCGGCACATCTGAAACAATGGCTTTCCGCTCCCGAAGAAACACGAGTTACATTCCTGCGGTACAAGGATGATTTGGGCTTCTGTTTCTATCGCTTTGTGGGTGTGTTCCGTCTTAATCGTGACAAATCAATACGCGAAAATAAATGTGTCTGGGAGCGTGTCTCGGATACATATCAACTTAATGTGTAACAATTTAATTCTTAAAACTATGGCAAAGACTTACAGGTACTTAGCTACGGCAAGAATTAACGCTGGTGCTTTGAAACAAGGTATGAGTGTTATTATCGAGAAACCTTTTCAAAAGAAACCTGATTTTAGTGAAGTTCGTAAAGCGTTTATGGAGCAAAAAGGGGAACGCGTTGGTTACTGTATACAAGGTGGAAATGAATATACAATAACTGAAATTACAACCTAAAAAACACCATCTATCCCAAAGGTAAGTTAGTAAAACTTATCTTTGGGAGTTATGTTTTACAATGAAACTTCTTGATAAAATTATAGACTCAATATCAGGCTGTTTGTCATTCATATTTTGGTTGATAGTGGCACTGGTTTGTGCAGGCATATTGGCTTTATTATCGTAAAGAAATGAAACACTGGAGTACATTGCAATCGGCTTTATATCGTGTCATAGAACCGAAAATAGGCTTTCAGATACATTGTTGTACGTATGACATTGGACAGTGTATACCGTTACCGAGATTTTGGGTGACTATCGGGAAACAGATAATATGGGATTTTCCTAAAAACTTCATGGATGATGAGGATTGGTATTTTTATGATGAAGCTAAAAGATTGTCCCGTTTGATAAAAGAATATGTGGATTGCCCGGTTAATGAACTTCTAACACACAAGTTTGATGATAGATTTAAGTTAGTCCCTATTTTGCATGTATGTGACAGACGTATAGGAAAAAGACGCTTGGAACAACTGCTGCATAATGATGAGTATTCGACATTGTCATGGCTGATAGAAAAGCGATTGAACACAGTATGATTTTTGAACTACCTACTATTAAGGATTTCTTTTCGTATTTTGGTAATGGGTATTGTGTAGAAATGCCATTAGATAAAACGAAACTCAATAAGTTGCTAAATTATCTATCTGCCCAAGAAGCTGTGTGGAAGTTTTATGCCACGCTTATCAATGGCAATTGGTTTCATGGAATACACGTTATTTTTCCAAAGGATAAAGATACAGATTCTGCAATGCGGCATATTTGCGAATTGTTAGGAACATACTCTTATTGTGTTATAGAGAGTGGCACACAAACTGTCGTTGATACAAACGGAGATGTCATTTCTTTTACAGACTTCACGGAAATGTATGATTAAGATGTAATTAGAATATTCCATATTCTGTATAATTCAAAAATTAAAATTCATACAGATATGGAAGATAATCAATTGGTAACAGCAAAGGTTGCATCAGAAGCATTAGCTATAACGACAGATTTACCTGAAAATAAACTGATCACTTATGGTGAACTTTTGGAAATGATTCCATCACATGATTTCGGCGTTGAATTGGTAGAAGAGTTCGCAGAAATGATAGATTTTTGGAATGACGGTAATGCAAATATCCTATTTTTGATTGGTACTCAGTCAACCAAGTCAATGCATATAACTTATAATGAGGAAACCAAAACATGTGATGCTCCGGGTGGAGTGTTCTTTAGAAGCACGAGCACAAGTTATTATTGGGAGTTTGAGTTCCTTAAAACTGAACAAAATGGAGAAAGCCTAAATTCAGCAAGTTATGCCATTTTTGGATTAAATCTTGGTTCAAGTAACAATGCATATGCTGAATCTGGTACATGTGATGTTAATGCAGGTGTAGGAAGTTATAAATTATTGCGAGTAAATAATCCAAATTATTATTCTGGTGGAAAAGAAGTTATACTCATTGAGTATTTCTAATACTGTTGCCTAAAATCTTTAAGATTTCACATTATTTTAATTATGATGAGAAAACAGAAAACGCACACTTCGAAAGAAATGTCGCTTTCTGTTTTTTGATTGTTGTACTACTGAACAGAGTAAACATTAATTATACACAATTCTTGGTACAATAAAGTATATAGTTGCGGTACGGGTTTATAGGCGAGTTTTTCATTATTTTCGTGATAAAGTGTATGTCGTCAACAAAGGGGGTATTATATTTGTAGAATTCATGATGATATAGAAAATTTCTATTCAAATTACATCTGTGGCGGAAATGAATGCTTTTATGCAACTTGTTAATATTCAGCTATAAATATGCTAAAATATTCCATTTTTACTACATCTCTAAGCGCTTTCTTATACTGAACTCATATTAGTTGGAGCAAAGAAAGGGGATACATCGGCAGTGGTGTTTGCTGATGTTGCGGAGGCAAAAAGAAAAACTCTTGCTTTCGTTTTTCTTTTCGCTCAGTTTGCACTATCTTTGTATTCCCAAAAGTGGCTTTTCAATAAAAAATGGATAATCCGCAACTACAACAGATAAAACAGCGTTATGGCATTGTCGGTAATTATGAGGGGTTGAACCGTGCTCTTGAAGTGGCTCTTAAAATTGCCCCCGTTGACTTGTCGGTTTTAATTACCGGCGAAAACGGAGTGGGAAAAGAAGTATTCCCCCGTATCATTCACGACCACAGCAACCGTAAGAACCGGAAATATTTTGCCGTAAACTGCGGCGCCATTCCCGAAGGAACTATCGACTCCGAACTTTTTGGACACGAAAAAGGAGCCTTTACCGGAGCCATAGGCGACCGTGAGGGGTATTTTGCCGTGGCCAATGGAGGTACGCTTTTTCTGGATGAGGTGGGCGAATTGCCTCTTTCAACGCAGGCCCGCTTGCTGCGTGTGCTCGAAACCGGCGAATATATCCGCGTGGGAGCCAGCGAAGTGCGCAAAACAGATGTTCGCATAGTGGCGGCCACTAATGTGAATATGCAGCAGGCTATTGTAGACGGTAAGTTTCGTGAAGATTTGTACTATCGTCTGAATTCAATTCCCATTAGCATACCTCCGCTGCGTGAAAGGAAGGACGATATTATCCTGCTGTTCCGCAAGTTTGCTTTTGAAATGAGCGAAAAATACAAGATGCCTTCTATTCGGTTGGACGAGAATGCACAGCGTATGCTGATGAATTATTCTTGGCCGGGAAATATCCGACAACTGAAAAATCTGACGGAAAACATGTCGATTACGTCGGAAGAGCGTGTCATAACGGCTGAGGTGCTGGCTACCTATTTGCCACATGACAACAACAAGCAGTTGGTCACGGTGAAAAATGAGAGCGGAGGCAAGAGTTTTGAAAACGAACGCGAAATACTGTATCAGATTCTTTTTGATTTACGGCGTGACGTAACAGAACTGAAAAAGATTGTCAACGAACAGATGGGGTATAATTATTCCACGACACGTACAACTCCGCAGCCCGTTGCGACAACCAGTGCGCTGTCGGTTTATCATGAGACCCCTGCGGCTTTGCAGACGCAGGATGCGCTTCATGTGGAGCCCCCCATACAGGAAGCTGAAGAGGTAACGGAGGTTCGTTCGCTTGATGAAATGGAGCGTGAAACCATACAGAAAACCCTTGAGCGCCATCAGGGAAAACGAAAGCAGGCTGCTGCTGAATTGGGGATTTCAGAACGTACGTTATACAGAAAAATACGTGAATATGGATTGGAATAAGTTCAAGCGTCGGTGGACTCTTTATCTGGGAGTCTGTCTTGCTCTGGTTAGTTGCGTGTCGTGTACCATCAGTTATGGCTTTACCGGCGCTTCAATCAACTATAATGAAATCAAGACCATTCAGATTGATAATGTGCCTATTCGATCAGCCTATGTATGGGCACCTATGGAAGCAATGTTCAACAACAAGTTGCAGGACCAGTTTGTTAATCAGACGCGCCTGAGCTTGGTCAAACGTAATGGCGATTTGCGGATTTCTGGCGAAATTGTGGGTTATGATCAATACAACAAAGCCATTTCGGCTGACGGATATTCATCGCAGGTACAGTTGCGCATGACCGTGAACATTCGTTTTGTCAACAATAAGAATCATTCGCAGGATTTTGAACGTCAGTTTACGGCAAATACGCAGTATGACTCGTCACAGCAACTCAGTTCCGTACAGGAAGAACTTGTAAACGATATGATAAAGGATTTGGTTGATCAGATATTTAATGCTACGGTTGCAAACTGGTAATACATGGATAACAGCATAGTATATTATATATCGCATCCGGAATCGCTGGATGCCATCACGGCGCAGGAATTGAAAGCATGTGTGGAGCAGTATCCTTATTTTCATGCCGCTCGCCTGCTTTATCTGCAAAACCTGTACATGATTCATGCTGCAGATTTTGGAGCAGAACTGACTCGTGCCGCAGCTCTGATACCGGATCGCAGGGTGCTTTTTCGCATGATTGAGGGAATGAAATATGAAATGCGTCCCGCAGCCCGCAAAAAGAGCCCGGTTAATCCGGATGAAGAAGGTGCTGATCGCACCGCCTCGCTGATAAATCGTTTTCTTGATGAACAGCCGGATGAGAGCATGCCAACACGTCGGAAACTTACCGTGGCAGATGCTACTACGGATTATGCGGCCTATTTGCTGCAGATGGATGATGCCGAAGAGGAAGTTCCGGTTACGGAAAAATCACAGCGGAGCCGTAATCTGATTGATGATTTTATCGGGCAGAATCAGGGACAGATCGTATTGACACCACCAGCTGAGGACGAAGCGGAAGAAGAGGATATGGAGGCCGACCCCACAGTGCAGGACAATGATACTGAGGAGGATTATTTTACGGAAACCTTGGCTAAAATATACATTCAGCAGGGACGTTATGAGAAGGCTATTGAAATAATCCGCAAATTAAATTTGAATTATCCAAAAAAAAATCGTTACTTTGCAGATCAAATACGTTTTTTGAAGAAATTGGTCATTAACGAAAAATTAAAATCATAAAATAGAAATGTATACAGTATTAGTGGTATTGGCAGTGTTGACTGCTATTTTTATGTGCTTTATCGTACTAATCCAGGAATCAAAGGGAGGCGGTCTGGCTTCAAGTTTTTCATCTTCCAATCAGATCATGGGTGTTCGTAAGACTACCGATGTCATAGAAAAAACCACTTGGGCTTTGGCTGCAATTCTGGTTGTATTGAGCGTTGCTACGGCTTATGTGACTCCGGCTCCGGAGGGCAGCACTTCCGTAACAGATAATATGAAGACTACTGCGCCGATGAATTTGCCGGGTCAGCCAAACAGCAGTACTACTGCTCCGGCTTCGGCCCCTGCTGCCCCTGCAGCTCCTGCTAAATAATGAATATATGTACAGATAAATAAATTACAGAATCAACTGTTCCATTCCCGGTATGTGTAAAAAACACGCCCGGAATGGAATTTTTTAATTTTATAATATATGAAAATTGCGATTGTTGGTACAGGATATGTAGGTTTGGTTTCCGGAACTTGTTTTGCGGAGATGGGAGTAGACGTAACTTGTGTGGATATTGATGCTGATAAGATTCAACGATTGCAGCAGGGAGATATCCCTATTTATGAGCCCGGTCTGGATGAAATGGTGCTTCGTAATTTCAAGGAAGGACGTTTGCATTTTACGACCCGACTGACGGATTGTTTGAATGATGTGGAAGTTGTTTTTACGGCAGTAGGAACACCGCCTGATGAAGACGGAAGCGCCGATTTGTCCTATGTATTGGAAGTAGCACGCGAGGTTGGTGCCAATATGAACCATTATTTGGTGGTTGTTACCAAAAGTACGGTGCCGGTAGGAACGGCCCAAAAAGTAAAGGCTACTATTTTGCATGAGCTTGAGCAAAGAGGTGTAAATATAGATTTCGATGTTGCATCTAATCCCGAATTCCTAAAGGAAGGTGCTGCCATTAAGGATTTTATGTCTCCTGATCGGGTAGTGGTAGGCGTGGAGAGTGAGAAGGCTCGCAATTTGATGTCCAAACTTTATGCTCCGTTTATGTTGAATAATTTTCGGGTGATATTTACGGACATACCTTCTGCTGAAATGATTAAGTATGCAGCTAATTCCATGTTGGCCACACGTATTTCGTTTATGAACGATATCGCGAATTTGTGTGAATTGGTTGGAGCAGATGTAAATATGGTTCGTAAAGGTATCGGCTCTGATTCCCGAATAGGAAGCAAGTTCCTTTATCCCGGTTGTGGTTATGGCGGTTCTTGTTTTCCAAAAGATGTGAAAGCCTTGATTCGTACGGCAGAGAAAGCTGGATATAAGATGGAAGTGCTTAGTGCCGTGGAAAAAGTGAACGAACGTCAGAAAGCCGTATTGTTTGAAAAATTGAAGCAATATTATCATGGCAATTTACAGGGATGTACTATAGCTTTGTGGGGATTGGCTTTCAAGGCAGAAACTGACGACATGCGTGAAGCTACATCGCTGGTGACCATCAAGAATTTGTTGGAGGCAGGTTGCACGGTCAAGGTTTTTGATCCGGTAGCAATGAAGGAGTGCCGTCGTCGGCTTGGTGATTCTGTTGTGTATGCTAAAGATATGTATGATGCGGTATATGATGCGGATGCCTTGCTTTTGTTGACGGAGTGGAAACAATTTCGTCTGCCTTCATGGGAAGTGGTTAAATGCTCTATGAAGCATCCGGTCATCATAGACGGAAGAAATATTTATGATCCTGTTGAGATGAAGGATATGGGATTTGATTATGATTCCATTGGACGTCCACGAATATAGTAGTCTATGTAGGTTTAGATACAATAAAAAATCCCTGCCCAAAGATGATAAACTTATAATATTATGGTTTATCATCTTTGGGCAGGATAAATAATAACAGAAGGCAGAATTTAGTCTTTTAGCAGATGGTTTAGAAATTCATCCAAATCCTTATCTAAACCTTTTAAAAGATCACCGTCAAGCATAATGGTATCGTCATCAACAAGATACAGGTCGTTGATGGTTTCCTTGTCTTCGCCAATCAGTACAAAAGAATACGGCTTGAGTATTGGCAGGTTTTCCATTTTTTCTTTAAGATTGGTAATGGCCTGTTTCAATACACTTTGAATTTGAAGGTAAAAGTCTTCGTCTTTATTTTCAATCCATTCTTCAATTACGCAGCGGGTAAGTTCTTCGTCATCGTCATTAAAGACCATGAGTTCGCCGCTTTCTTGCTTAACTTGTATTAAGATGTCGGTCAGCGGTTTTTGTTCCGTAACGTTTAACTCAAGTTTGTTGGCGACTTTTTTTAGGGCACGTTCAATTTGACTTATGGTTTGTTCTTTTATTTCCATGGCAGTTCTTTTAATAGACTTCAAATATACTATTTTCTGTTCAAACGAGTAGATTTATATTAAAAAAATAGGTTTATATTTCGTCGAAGTTGAAAATTGAAAAAACAATAAAAAAACTTTATTTTCTTTTTTGCTTTCAAATATTCAAACGTTACCTTTGCATAAAAAACTGGAAAAGAGTATCGAAACATGCGTAAATTTGGATTGCTGCATAGAAAACGGATATGGATTGTTTTTTTGTTGGTTATTGTACTGATTATTCTGTTATGGCTTTTTCTTCCGGTGAGTCGTGACGTGCGTCGGCGCAGCATTGTTTGGGTAGAGTGTAGAAGTTGTTATTTTTTGGCTTCTCCAGGTATAGATACGCTTTATTTTAATTATTATGATACTTCTGATTCTTCATTTTTAGGCATGGCACTTGATGCATGTAGCCTTGAAGAGATTACTCGTGCCAGTGGTTTTTGGTATCAGCCTTTTTGGTGGCTTAATGATGGGCGCTTGTTTACTTCGGGAAATATTGTGCCAAATGATTCTTTGTTGAAAGTCTTTAAAAAGTCGCCAATGGCATTTATGGAGCGACAGTTGGAACAATGCAGAAAGCAAGTGTTGCGTATTCAGCATGAGGAGAATGAGTATCAGTATTATATGCGAACACATAGTGTGCAGGACGAAGGATATACGTTAGTCGCCCAACATTATAGTAAATTGAAGTTATATCATGATACGCTTATCAGATTGTCTAACAAATTGGAAATGTACAAACGTTTGTCGTCATCTGCATTACAACTTCAACGTATGTCACATTATCAAGTTCGGTCGGTTTCGGAAAAAGGACTTGATTCGTCATTCGTGGAATGCAGCTTGTTAAAACATGACGTTGCATACAATGTTGCGCTGTTGCAAACTGTTGATGGAACCTTGCCGGGCGGGGCATCAGTTGTAACGGGAAGGCCTTTTGATGTGCTGCGAATGTTTTTTAATTACCGTCCGAATCGTTCGGCAGAGCTTGTAGGTTTTAACAGACCGGCAGATTTTGCTTTAGCAGATAGCGTTGAACCAGATTTTATTCCTGGCAAGCTTATGATAAATGGAAAAAACACCACACAAAGTTTTCCGGTGCTTTCAGGCATTGATGGTGCGCCGATATTTTTGTCAAACGGACATTTGTGGGGAATACTTGCAGATGGAAAATGTGTGCATTATTCGTATTTGAACAAGTTATGGTGATATGAGAACGCGTGTCTTAAAATATTTTGTGGGGCTTTTGATCTTATGTGTATGGACTTCGTGCACGAAAGATTCTGTATTTTGGCATAACGGGTATTATCAGGGAGAAATGCTCGATGGTTATCCGGAAGGTTATGGACAATATGTGTCAGTTTCAGGCGACAAACAATATCAGGGAACTTGGAAAAAGGGCGTTCCGGATGGTTATGGTCTTTATTTGCATGGAGATACTTGTTACCAGGGTGCTTTCCGGAAAGGACTTCCTGATGGTCAGGGATTTTTGCGCGTAGCAGGAAAACAAGTCTATGAGGGAAGTTTTAAACGCGGACGTAAGGACGGCGAAGGCGTGATGGTACTTCTGACCACATCACAGAGATTTTATGGTATTTGGAGAAGTGATACTTTACCTTCAGGATGTCGAACAGATAGTATTGGCATTTATCGTGGTTCTTTTAATGCACTATTTCAAGCATCTGGAAATGGAGTGTTTCAAGAACCGGCAGGAAAACGTTATTACGAAGGTAACTGGACGGGTGATAAGCGTGATGGATTTGGGATGGAAATTGCTTACGGCAGTCCGCTTAAATGTGGAGTTTGGCGTAAAAACCGTTTCAGGGGAGAAAGGATGCGATATACTACCAATCGTGTTTATGGAATTGATATTTCGCGTCATCAACATGAGAAAGGTCGCAAGCGATATGGAATAAGTTGGCGTAATTTGCGTATCCGTCATCTAAGTGAATCCAATAATGTGAATGTAGTTGGAGGAAAGGTTAATTTCCCTGTCTCTTTTTGTTATATAAAGAGTACCCAGGGAATACGCATTGTCAATCGATATTATGCAAACGACCGTAAGCAAGCGCGTGCCGTGGGTATTCATGTGGGGGCTTATCATTTTATGTCAACCGCGTCTGGTCAGGCACAAGCCCGTCATTTTTTCCGTAATACTCCTATTGGAATAGGAGATTTACCTCCGATGTTGGATGTAGAATTGACGCCTCGGCAAATCCAGCAAATGGGGGGACTACAGGCCATGTTTCGTGAAATGTTGTCGTGGTTGCGTATAGTAGAAACACGTACGGGAACTCGTCCGCTTTTGTATGTGGGGCAGAGTTTCGTGAATGATTATCTTCCTCATGCTCCTAAAGAGTTGTTGGATTATGATGTTTGGATAGCCCGTTATGGTGAATTTAAGCCTTTTGTGCATTTGTTGTATTGGCAGTTGTCTCCTTATGGACGTGTAAGTGGTATTCATGGAGATGTGGACATAAACGTTTTCAGTGGTTCCAAAGAACAATTCTTGCACTATGTGCAGGAACATGGGGTTAAACGTTTGCCATAGTAATGTTTGTCCTTAGCCGTATTTTACGATAATGGTTTGTAGGACTTTTCCAAACTGGTCTGCTGTATCAGTAACATGTTCTAATTCAGAAAGAATTTCTTTGTTCTTAATGATTTCACGACTGGATTCGGTTCCTTCAAATAATTTCATGATTGCGGCTTCGTAAACATCATCTGCCCGATTTTCCAGTTTATGTAAAAGGTCGTAAGAAGAACGTATCTTTTTTACATGTGTAGGAATCTGATGCAGATATTGGGTTACATGATGGATCGTACGAGCATCTTGTCGGATTATTCTTCCAAGTTCAACAACATCAATCAGAATCTTTTCTGGATTATAAATTGCAATACGTTTGGCTGAACCATTGATGTTATCAATAATATCATCAATTGATTGTGCCAGTAAATGAATATCTTCGCGCCGAAGAGGGGTTAATATGTGGTGTCCTAATTCATCAAATATGGCGTATGAAATTTGGTCACCGCGTCGTTCTATTTCTTTGATACGGCGGTAGTAGTCCATTCGGGTGTCTGCATTTGGGCATGCCACCATTAGGCGTAGTTGTTCTGCACAATCATCCAATAGCTTTGTTAATTGGTTCAGTTCGTTGAAATAAAACGATTTTTTTGAGTTGAATATTCGGTACAAAAAGTTTCTCATGTGTTTATCTGATATAAGATCGTGACGTTTGATGTTTTCAAATGAGCAAAATTAGGAATAGTTTGTTACGATCTTATTACGTAAGCAGCTGAAACTGCAATATGACAAAAAAAACGGAAAGAGGTATTATTTTACCTTCTTCCGTTTTTTGTCATATTATAGTTCCTTGATTCTATCTATTTTAATCTCGGAAACGTTTGGATAGATCTTTGAATTCTTCAATGCGTCGGTCTCGTAGGAAAGGCCACCATCGGCGTACATTTTCACTATGTGACAGATCTACTTCAACCAAAAGATCTTCTGCCTTTTCTGTGGAAGCCTGCTTCAGGATTTCTCCTTGTGGACCGGCAACAAAACTGCTTCCCCAAAAAGTAATACCGTTTGTCTGTCCAGAAGGATCCGGCTCATGTCCTACGCGGTTTACTGCTACCAACGGAAGTCCGTTGGCTATGGCGTGTCCACGTTGTACTGTAATCCAGGCTTCCCGTTGACGTGCTTGTTCTGCGGCAGTATCGCTACTTTCAAAACCGATGGCTGTGGGGTAAATCAGGATTTCAGCTCCTGCCAGTGCCATAAGACGAGCACCCTCCGGATACCATTGGTCCCAGCATACTTGTACACCTAATACACCGATAGATGTCTTGATGGGGTGGAATCCGAGATCGCCCGGCGTGAAATAGAATTTTTCATAATAGGCTGGGTCGTCAGGAATATGCATTTTTCTATATTTGCCTGCTATACTGCCGTCACGCTCAAAAACCACCGCTGTGTTGTGATAAAGTCCGGGAGCGCGTTTTTCAAACAGGGAACAGACTAATACAACATGGAATTCATGGGCCAGCTTTCCGTAAAAATCTGTTGAAGGTCCGGGAATAGGTTCGGCCAAATCAAAATTGTTTGTGTTTTCTGTTTGGCAGAAATATAATGAATTATGCAGTTCCTGCAACACAATTAAGTCTGCTCCTTGTTGAGCTAGGTTGCCGATATGTTGAGCCAGGCAGTTTTTGTTTTCAGAAACATTTGTCGTGGCTGTTTGTTGGATGAGACCTATTTTAATTTTTCGCATATTGTTGAAAATCGTAGGTTTTTTATGACTGTTGTATAAAAGAGGCAGTTTATTTAAAAGTCCCTCGTGGATATTGCATTACGGAACAGTGCAGCGATCCGTGTTGCTTGATTAGTGCCGTACAATCAATATCTACGATGTCATATTGACTAAAAGCTTTCTGCATGATGTCATGTGCCAGTTCGTCTGTCTCTGGCTGGTTGTAAGTTGGCATGAGTACAACTTTATTCATGATCAGAAAATTAGCGTATGTAGCCGGCAACCGATTGTGGTCGGTATCGTAGATTGGTGCAGGTGTAGGCAGGGCATATAGGTGGTAAGGAGCTCCGCTTTCGGTAGTGAAGTTTTGTAGCTCTTCTTCCATTTTTTTTAGTGGTTCGTAATGTGGGTCAGATTCATCCTGACAGCTTACATATACGATAGAGTCTGCAGAAGCAAAACGGGCCAGTGTGTCGATATGTCCGTCGGTGTCGTCACCTTCCAGATGTCCATTGTGCAGCCAGAGTATTCGCCGGATACCCAGCTTTTGTTTTAAAGCTGATTCCACTTCTTCTCTTGTAAGCGTTCCGTTTCGGTTGGGGTTCAGCAAACAAGATGCCGTAGTAAGCAGTGTTCCTGCGCCGTCACTTTCGATACTGCCACCTTCCAGAATAAAATCCATGCAGTTGTGATATGTTCCGTTTAGTAGTCCACTTTCATATAGATGTCGGTTGATGGCGTTGTCATATTCATGTTCAAACTTATCCCCCCATCCGTTGAAACCAAAATCCAACAATTCTGGTCCGTTGTTTCCGATGCGTGTCAGAAATGCGTGGTCGCGTGCCCAAGTATCGTTTGTCGGGCATTCTACATATCGTATGTTGCGTACTACTTTTTCGGGTAATTGTTCGCGTATTTTCTTTTCTGTGTTTATTTTGTCTGGAGTGACAATGACCAGCGGTTGGCGTGAGGCTATTTCAAATGTCAGTCGCAAATAGCATTTAATAACCTCATCCAGCATGTAAGCCCAATCCGTACCGGCGTGGGGCCATGTCAGTTGCAGTCCGCTTTGCGGAAACCATTCTGCAGGTAAAATATTTTGGTAATGTTTCTCACTGTGAGTCGCTTGGTTGCCTAATAATAGGTCGAAACTAAGTTCTGCCTCAGGAGGCGATGGTTTTTTGGCAAATAGTCCCATGGGTCAGTGTGTAGTGTTTCTTTTGAATGTTTTTATATAAAACGCGTGTTATGCATGTCGCCTGTTTCAGCAAAAGCCAGGTGCATTTGGAAAGCATTTCGCAGCGAAGTAGGAGTGTGCAACCCTTTTCCTTCTGATAACTTCAGATAATCCCACAACAACTGTTTGTAGTTAGGATGGGCACAGTTCTCAATAATACAGTGAGCACGTTCGATGGGGGATTTTGCACGTAAGTCAGCAACGCCCTGCTCGGTTACCAATACACGTACAGAGTGCTCGCTGCTGTCAACGTGTGACACGTTGGTTACGATGGATGAGATGAGGCCGTTCTTAGCCGTAGATGGGGTTGTGAATATACTCAGATAAGCATTACGCGCAAAGTCGGCTGAACCACCTATTCCGTTCATCATTTTTGTGCCCAGCACATGGGTTGAGTTTACATTTCCAAAGATATCTGCTTCCAGAGCAGTGTTGATGGCAATTACACCCAGTCGTCTGACCAGTTCCGGATGATTGGTAATTTCTTGTGAGCGTAGCAGGATACGTGTATGGAAGAAGTCAAGATTGTCGTATATTTGGTTTAGGTGATCATTGGATAATGTTAGCGATGATCCTGTGGCAAAACGGATGCGGCCCTGTTGCATCAGTTCGATAACCGAATTCTGTATGACTTCCGTGTACATGCTGAGTGCAGGCAAGAGCGGCTCGCTACCCAAAGCTCCCAAAACGGCGTTGGCCACGTTGCCTACACCCGACTGCAGGGGCAGGAAGTCGGCGGGAATTCCGCCGCGGCGCCATTCGGAAAGCAGGAACGAGGCTACATTTTCGCCTATTTTCTGCGTGACTTCAGTCATGGGGGTAAAAGGGGCAATGTGGTCGCGTTCATTGGTCATGACAACACCTACAACCTTGCGAGGGTCAACGCGAATAACATCAACACCGATGCGGTCGTTGACAAAAAATAGAGGTATGGGTGTACGGCGTGGAGGGGTAGAGGGTATGTATATGTCATGCATGCCCCTGAGTTTTCCGCGGTGTGCCTCGTTCAGCTCAATGATGACTTTGTCTGCCATTTTTACCAGACTGGGAGCAATACCAATGGATATGCTGGGCACAATTTCACCTTCGGATGTGATATCTGATGCTTCAATTATGGCTACATTGACTTTACCAAGAAAACCGTAACGCACGTCCTGCCCTACTTGTGAGAGATGAAGGTCAAAGTATCGGGTGCGGCCTTCATTGATAGCGGCACGCATGTCTTTGTTGCTTTGAAACGGAGTGCGAAAACTGACAGCGTCAGCCTGGGCCAGAGCACTGTCTATTTGTCCGCCGGTGGCACCGCCGGTAATGAGACCTATTTTAAAAGGCTTACCGGATTCATGATATTGGCGCGCACGCGCAGCCAGTGCCAACGGCACAGATTTTGGAGTTCCTACCGATGAAAAGCCACCAATACCTACGGTATCGCCATGGTTGATAATGGCTGCAGCCTCATCAGCTGTGAGAATGGAATATTGCATTTTACTATATATAATAATGTAATAATGTTTCGGGGAGAATTGAATTACATGCAGATGTATTCTCAACCTGTTTTGTATGACTGCAAATTTACGGATTTTTGTCCATTTAATTTGAATATGCGTCAATATTTGATAGCATGAATGTGTATAGGATTGACAAAATGAAGTATTTATAGCGTGTTCATTTTGAATTTGAATTCACGGCCGTAAGGAATGTACAGATTCTTTTTGTATTTTTGCAGGCATTATGGTACAAGCCTTTTATTGTACGAAGTTAGCGAATATCTAATCTTAAAAAACATATTGTCGTTATGATGAAAAAATCTCATCTTATCTTGTTGTCCTGCTGTTTGACGGCACCGCTTTGTGCTGAAGCTGCACCAGTGGATACATTGCGGGTAGAGAGTGCTGCCAGTGTGGGCCCTTATATGCTTAAAATGCCCTATATGATTGACAGTCTTGATACGCAGCGCAAGTCAATGGAATTGAAGAATCTGTTACAAAACAATGCTCCGCTCATGGCGAGCAGGTTGCAGCAGGCTTCGGGTAAATTGTCTGAAGGAACGGCGCTGCAGGAAAACGCGCTGTATGGTTTTCAGTTTACGGTGCGCACCGACCGTTTCGTTAAAGCTGATCTGATTGTAGATCATCTGAAAAACTATAAGATTTTTGTTGACGGTTACGAACATACGGGCAATACGTTGAAGTTACAGCCGCGTGAATACGTAGTGAGTGTAGTAGGGCTGGCCCAGTCGGCAGATTCGTTCAACATCAAATTGTCATGCCCTTCTGATGCAAAGGTTGAGCTGAATGCTACAAGCAAGAAACCTTTTTCGCTGCTTGAGCAGAATTGTGGTTTGAATTATCGTGGCGTAAGTGTGTCACCTTCCGGAAAGTATTTGCTGACAGATTATTATGAAACAGACCAAAAAGGACAGAGCCGATTCTACAGTACGCTGACGGAAACATCCTCAGGCAAATTGTTGCGTCGCATGGAAGGCGGACGTCAGTGTTCGTGGTTGCCTCGTACGGAAAAACTTTATCGTACGGAAACGCGTGCCGGACAGCGTGTGCTTTTGGCTGTTGATCCTCTGACCGGGGCCGAAACGGTAATGGCATCCAATATTCCGGAAGGTTGGTTTACCATTAGTCCGACTGAGGATTTCCTGATTTATTCCATTCGCGACAAGAATGATGAAAAAGCTTCTGATTTGCGTATCATTTATTCCCCCGATGATCGCCAGCCCGGTTGGCGTAATCGTAGTCAACTATACAAATATGATTTGTCCACCGGCGTGTTGCAGCAGTTGACGTATGGAGCACACACGGCAAATTTGGCTGACATTTCGCACGACGGTAAGCAATTGCTGATGACGGTACGAAGCGAAAGCTGGAGCAAACGGCCGTTTTATCGTACTACGCTGTTGCGCATGGATATGTCTACTCAAAAGGTGGATACGCTGTTGCTCAACGACGGGTATATGGCAGATGTGACTTTTTCGCCTGACGACAAGCAGTTGCTCGTGAAGGCATGGCCGGATGCTTTTGACGGTATCGGAAAGACCATTGCGCCAGATCAGTCGTCTTCAATGTATGATTACCAGCTGTATGTCATGAATCTGTCCGATAAAAAGGTAAAGCCCATGACGCGCGACTTTAATCCGGCTGTGGAGCGGATGTGGTGGTCAACGGCTGACGGGCAGGTGTATTTTACGGCCGACGATGCTGACAAACTGAATCTTTTTACGCTGAATCCGAAGAGTGGTGCCATTAAGCGTGTGGATTTGAAAATGGATTATGTGCAGAGTGTCGACATGGCTTCTCATGCTACTTCAATTGCCTGGTTCGGACAGACCGGAACTCAATCGCGTTTGCTTTATGTGGCTTCAAAACCGGGAGCAAAAGCACAACCGGCCGGTGAAGTGGATTTTGGAAAGACCTTGGAAAACGTGGCTGTAGGAGAGGTTTCGGATTTCAGTTTCCAGACTCAGCGTGGGGATACCATAACGGGATATTCCATATTGCCTTATGGATACGATCCTAACAAAAAGTTCCCGTTGGTGGTTTATTATTATGGCGGATGTACTCCAACGTCGCGTCTGTTGGAATTCTTCTATCCCTTGCAGGTGTTGGCCGGACAGGGATACGGCGTGCTGGTGTTGAATCCCAGCGGTACTATTGGTTTCGGTCAGGAATTTGCTTCGCGCCACGTCAGGGCATGGGGCAAGCGTACGGCTGATGACATTATTGAGGGCGTGCGTGAATTCTGTCGTGAAAATACATGGATTGACAGCACTAAAATTGGATGTATGGGAGCCTCCTATGGCGGTTTCATGACGCAGTATTTACTGACCCAGACTGATTTGTTTGCAGCTGCTATTTCACATGCCGGTATCAGCAATATTGCCAGCTATTGGGGCGGCGGTTATTGGGGATATTCATACAACGAGGCGGCCGCCATGAACAGTTATCCTTGGAACGACCCGGAATTGTATGTAGAACAAAGTCCGCTGTTTATGGCAGAACGAATCAAGACTCCACTTCTGCTGATGCATGGCACTGCCGATACGAACGTGCCGACTAATGAGAGCCAGCAGATGTTTACGGCACTAAAAATTTTGGGCAAAGATGTTACATATATTCAGATTAATGGTGCGAATCACGTGGTGACTGAGTTTAATAAGCGCGAGCAATGTCGCGCTACGATTTTTGCCTGGTTTGCCCGCATGCTGAAGGGGCAGTCACAGTGGTGGGACGACCTTTACGGAGGTACCAATTATTGAGCTCCAAGCATGGTATCAGTAAGAGACTGATGCTCTTTTCTCAAAAAAATATGGCAGTTTATGCATAATCATAGCATAAACTGCCTTTTTTAATCGGGGAAAGTTCAGAGGAGGTCGGACCTGTTCTTTTTAAGGTTCGACCTCCTCTGAATTTCTCCCAACTTTGTTTTGCTTGTTTTTCCGGTTGGGAAATCCGGATTATTTTAAATCTTCGTAATGGGGAACAGCCGGGAGGGTATGATAGGTCAAAGTGTCATAGTCGAGTTGCAGGCAGATGTGCTGAAGCCCGTTGCTCATAATGAGGTATGGCACCCGTAATACGCTATTGTAGGCAAAAACCTGATTGAATATGGCTTGTGTGAGTCTGACAGTTGGAGCTTTGTATTCAATAAGCATTTGTGGTACGCAGTCTTGTTTGTGATACAGGACGGTGTCACAGCGACGGGTGTTGTGATAGTTTCCGGGCATACGTATGCTTACTTCGTTGGCCATCAGACCGGCAGGGTAGGATTGATGGTCAATGAGGTAGTGTATGAAATGCTGGCGTACCCATTCTTCCGGCGTTAAGGTGACGTATCGCCGGCGTAGTATGTCGTAGATGAGCAAACCTGATTTCTGGCGTTGAACTTTTAGGGGAAAGGGGGGCAGGTTTAATCGGATCATTTTTCTTATTTTTGCAGTATCCCATTTTTACGGGAAGCCTTTAAAACCGGAATAATATGTTGTAACCGGTACTCTTGCAAAAATACAAAAATCATGAAGACGAAAGAAGAAATTACCGGCAATTGGCTGGAACGATATACCCGGCATCGCTTGGATGAGTTTACGCCGTATGTATTGCTGACCAATTTTAATCATTATGTGGATTTGTTTTGTGAAGCAATGAGTATTCCGCAGGTTGGATATGAAGCCAACATGCGAACGGCCATCGCTTCGGATGCCGGTATGACAATTATAAATTTTGGTATCGGAAGTCCTAATGCGGCGCTGATAATGGATTTGCTGGGAGCCGTATCGCCAAGAGCCTGTCTGTTTTTGGGCAAATGCGGTGGCATTTCGGACAAAACCGGACTGGGAGATTACATACTGCCATTGGCAGGAATTCGTGGCGAAGGTACGAGTAATGATTATTTTCCTCCCGAAATACCGGCATTGCCGGCGTTTATGCTGCAGCGTGCCGTATCTACAGCTTTGCGTAATGCGCAGCATGATTATTGGACGGGAACGGTATATACCACCAATCGCCGGGTTTGGGAACATGACGAAAAGTTTAAAACCTATTTAAGACAAACGCGCGCCATGGCGGTAGACATGGAAACGGCTACCTTGTTTTCGTGTGGCTTCTATAATCATATTCCTACGGGGGCCTTACTGTTGGTATCAGACAACCCGATGGTTCCGGATGGAATAAAAACAGAGCAGAGCGACCGCATGGTCACGCAGAATTTTACACAGGAACATGTACGGCTGGGGATTAGTTCGATGCAGATGATAGCAGATGAAGGCCGCACCGTACGGCATCTGAAATTTGACTGGTAAAAGTTTCTGGATACGTGTGGTATAAATACCGAAGCCTTTTGTCTAGTTTCCCGTGAGGTTATGGCACAAAAGCTGTAAGATGAATATAGATAAAAATATAACAGAAGGATAAAATCAAAGGAATGGCAGTAAGGAAAACAGCCGATTCGTTATCGGCGTGTAATGATATTATCAACAATTTGAAAGCGGGCCAGATTGCACCGGTGTATTTGCTGATGGGAGAAGAATCTTATTATATAGATTTACTTACCAGTGAGTTGCAAAACAGCTTGTTAAAACCAGAGGAACGTGATTTTAATCTGTTGACCATGTTTGGTGCAGAAACTGATGTGGCAACTGTGATGAATGCTGCACGCGGGTTTCCTATGGGGGCTCAGCGTTTGGTCGTTTGTGTGCATGAAGCTGCACGTTTGTCGAATATTGAACAACTGGTCTTGTATTTGAAAAAGCCACAACCCTCAACAGTCTTGATTATCTGCTACAAGTACGGGCGTATGGATGGCCGTAATAAATTAATAAATGCAATCAAGCAATGTGGCGGTGTTGTTTTCGATTCACCTAAACTAAAGGATTATCAGATGCCGGCATTTATTAAACGATATGCCCGGCAGCATAATGTGGTTATTGACGAAAAAGCCGTCGAAATGCTGGTTGAGGCCATTGGAGCAGACTTGAGCAGGACGGCAGGTGAGTTGGATAAATTAATGCTTTCAGTATCTCCTGCAACGCATTCAATTACGTCAGAGCTTGTAGAGCATGTTGTGGGAATCAGTAAGGAGTTTAATACTTTTGAATTGCTGGACGCCATCGTAAAAAAGGATATTTACAAGGCAAATAAAATTGCGAATTATTTTTACAAAAATGCAAAGGCAAATCCTATTCAGAAAACATTGCCCATGTTGTTTAGGTTTTTCAGTAATTTGCTTTTGGCTTATTATGCTCCAGACAAAAGTGAACATGGATTGGCCGCTTGGTTGGGATTATCAGACTGGCAGATTCGCATGACGTATATTCCGGCAATGAAAGCCTATACAGGAATCAAAGCAATGCAAGCTATTCGTTATATTCGTGAAGCCGATGTTAAGAGTAAGGGAGGGGAGGGTAGCAATGCCGGAAATACGGATTTGTTGCGTGAGCTTTTGTTCGTGATTTTGCATTGAAAGCAATGTCTTGGCTTTACAAGAAATGGTTGCAGATAATTACGTTTTCTTTTTTTTCGTATGGTAGATAGCGTGTGTTTTTGTAAGGTTATATTTTTTACGACCTGTATATATAAGAAAAAGTTGACTGGAATCTGGTCAACTTTTTTTGTAAGCATTGGAGAAATACTTCTTATCTGCAACCCATATAAAGTGAAAGTTGCCTGTTTGTCATGCAAAAATAGCGTAAATTCTTTTTGTGAACAGGGAAGCAAAAGGATTTTTCTCTTTTATAATCTTTGGTTTTTGCAATATACACATAACAATATCCCTAATTTTTGCACTTGATTTTATCTGTTTGTAAGGTTCCAATTATTCTAAAAATCAAGCGTAATATTTTGATTAATAGTTTATTAGTTTGTATTTTGGCTTCTGACGTTTTTGTATAGATAAAAGTCTCTAACATGAGGTGGATATGGTAAAATAGTGCTTAAAATAGTCTTTAATCTGTCCTTTTATTTCATAGTTAACATATATAAGTATTTATAAATATAATTCTATTGGTTTATATTTATAATTCAATAGAGCAAAAGTATAGAACTATAAAGCATATTTTATGTATTAGATTATGTAAATTATAACCATAAAGCACTCATTAGTATACATAAATGAATTTGTATGCATAAAAATATTGTGAATTTAAATAGCTTAAAACCAGCGTATTTCATATTTAATGACAAAATAAAAAGGAACAGAAGTGGTTATTGTATGCTTTTTTACTGCATTTCGAGATAAATTGCTGTTTTATATTTATTTTATTGTACTGAAAACCAGTTGCGTAGTTTTTTTTTGATGAAAAATATTATATCTTAAATTCAGGCATTTGCTGATACGTTTAAGTTGCTAAATATTTATGTTTTTATGAATATGAATATTTATATTTATGATTATGTCGCCATGAATGTAAAATACCTATTTACATTCTTTGATTTGTTGAAAAATATTTTTTATCTTTGTAAAAAATATAAGAGGGGCATGTAGTATAGCTTTTGCCCACGAAATATTCATTTTTGTGTATAATATGGAAAATAGAATAAGGACCATCATGGAACATGAGCAGATGTCCCAGCAGGAGTTTGCTCAAAAGTTAGGACTTTCTCCAGCTACGCTTTCTAATATATTTAATGGAAAAACACGTCCGACAAATAATCATGTACAAGCAATCCATAAAGCCTTTCCAAATATTAATATCAGTTGGTTACTTTTTGGTGAAGGAGAGATGTATATATCTGGAACGGATTCTTCGATAGGTGGAGTTGCTGATTGTTCTGATGCAAGTACACCTATGACATTGTTCGATGATACAAATTCTTATGTGTCTCCCCCTGCTAATGGAGAAGAAGACTCTGCATTTGGAAGGAATGAAAAGTCGATGTCTCAAATGCATGGAAAAAATCCTTCAAATTCAGTTCCTGATTCAATGCAAAGTCGGAGATCTGTTCACCAGATTTCGGAGATTAATATGTCTTCTGATAATGTGAAAATTATTGACAATAGACCTCGTCGGATAAAAGAAATTCGCGTGTTTTTTGATGATGGAACTTATGAGTCATTTGTTCCATCACGATAAAAATTAAGCAAGCAGTTCGTTAATCTTGAGGATTTTTATACGGATTGTCGTAGCATCTTTTTGCAGTAAAATTTCGGACTTTGTTTGTCTTGTTTTTTTTGTACCTTTGTAGGCAACAGAAAACATCTAATTACTGGTTATGAAATACGGTTTCGTAAAAGTCGCGGCTGCAGTTCCGCGTGTAAAAGTAGCAGATTGTAATTACAATACAGAACAAATAGAGAATCTTATTGCACAAGCCGAAGGTCAAGGTGTTGAAGTGATATGTTTTCCTGAACTTTCTGTAACATCATATACTTGTCAGGATTTGTTTCATCAGCAGTTGCTCTTGGAAGAGGCTGAAACCTCATTACTTAAGCTGGTGGAGTTTTGTCGTTCGTTGAATATTATAGCAATCGTAGGAGCCCCTTTGAGTTTTAAGGGAATGTTGCTGAATGTTGCTGTGATTATACATAAAGGAAAAATACTGGGAGTTGTTCCTAAAACATATTTGCCAAACTATAACGAATTTTATGAGCATCGTTGGTTCGCGTCCGGAGCAAGTTTGGAGAATACAAAATTGAAATTTTGTGGTCAGAATGTATTAGTGGGTACTCATCTCTTGTTTGAGGCTACTCATTTTACTTTTGGCGTCGAAATATGCGAGGACTTGTGGAGCGTAGTTCCACCATCCAGCAAGTTGGCTTTGGCGGGCGCTGAAATTATTTTTAATCTGAGTGCCAGTAATGATATCGTAGGAAAAAGTCGTTATGTAGAAAATCTGGTTGAAGGTCAGAGTGCCCGAGCTTTGGCTGGCTATGTTTATTCTGGTTGCGGCTTTGGAGAGAGTACGCAGGATCTGGTTTTTGCGGGCAGGGCATATATAGCCGAAAATGGTCATATTTTATCTTCCTTACAACGTTTCCAGATGGAGGATCAGATGCTGATTAACGAAATCGACGTTGAGCGTTTACGTATGGAACGGCGTATTAATACAACGTTCTCTGCAGGTAGAGCACTTTTGGGTGATGTCGAGAAGTATGTTACAATAGAGATGGATCCGGTCATTATTCCTGAAGAGCGTTTTAATTTGACCCGTATGGTTGATCCTTTGCCTTTTATTCCGACTGGTCGCGAACTTGATTTGCGCTGTGAAGAGATTTTGCATTTGCAGGCACAGGGCTTGGCTCAACGTATTGTGCATACCAAAGCACAAACGGTTGTGGTAGGAGTAAGTGGAGGACTTGATTCCACGTTGGCTTTGTTGGTCTGCGTAGAAGCATTTGATCTGCTCAAACTTAACAGGAAGGGAATAGTTGGGATCACCATGCCTGGATTTGGTACGACAGGACGTACTTATTCTAATGCTGTCAATTTAATGAAGAGTTTGGGAGTCTGTATTCGTGAAATCAGCATTCGTGATGCTTGCATTCAGCATTTTCATGATCTTGGACAAAGTCTTTCAGATCATGACGTGACTTATGAGAATGGGCAGGCGCGTGAACGTACTCAAATTTTGATGGATGCTGCCAATCAGATGGGAGGTTTTGTAGTAGGAACTGGCGACTTGAGTGAGCTTGCTTTAGGCTGGGCTACTTATAATGGTGATCACATGAGTATGTATGCCGTTAATGTTTCAGTTCCAAAAACATTGGTTCGTTATTTGGTTGAATGGGTTTCCATGCATCGGATGGATGATTTGAGCCGGTCTATTTTGTTAGATATAATCGATACGCCAATAAGTCCGGAACTGATTCCGGCTGATGAGAATGGAAATATCTCTCAAATTACAGAAGATTTGGTAGGTCCATATGAATTGCATGATTTCTTCTTGTATTATTTCTTGCGTTACGGATTCCGGCCTTCAAAAATATTTTATTTGGCGACGCGGGCTTTTGATGGTCATGATAAACGTGCCAAAGTTTATGATGAAAGTATTATCAAAAAATGGCTGACAATATTTTGCAGGCGTTTCTTTGCACAGCAATTTAAACGTAGCTGTCTTCCTGATGGGCCCAAGGTGGGTAGTTGCTCGTTGAGTCCTCGTGGCGATTGGCGCATGCCGTCTGATGCAACTTCAGAAGCATGGCTTGAAGAGTGTGAACATTTGGCTTAATATTATTGTTGTAGAGAAGATCTTTTGCGATGACATATTTTATGAGAGAGAGAATTCGTTTGTTCTTTTGTATCTTATTATTGTTTTGCGGTTTTTCTGTATCAGGAAAGGCTGGAGAAACTTTAAAGGTAGACTGTTGGATGGAGGTAAGTTCCGCTTCTAAAACATTGTATGTGGGAGACAGTTGTCTGGTTTCTTATCAGTTGTTTTCTGACCTGCCTTTTAATAAAGTGATTTATCCTTCAGAGAAGGATTTAAAAGTAAAGCACGGGACAATGCATTTGGTGCGGCGAGGAAATGACGGGGCAACCTTTCGAGTACGTAGAGGAAATAAAATTTATTATTCAGCAGTAGTAGCACAGTATATGGTAGCTGTTGATCGTGAAGGAAAATGTAAATTGCCGGATTTGACGTTCCAGATATCATTTTATTATACTTTGCCGGCCGAAGATTTTTTTAGTCAATTTATGGGTCGACAAAAAGTGCAGACTTTTTCAAAGAATCTGAAAGCAAAGGATTTTTTCTTGGATGTAACTCAAAAGCCACGGCGTTCTACAACCGAAATGATGAAATCTGGAACCATTGTTTAAGAATAAAAGTAAGTAGCGTTTTCATGAAGTCATTTTTATAGTGAAGACTAATGTGTGGACTTTTTGTATACAATAAATAGATTTTCAGGACATTTTTCTTTGCTCGTAATGCAGAAATAATTATATTTGTAATTGATGAAGAACTTGTCTTACATCTTATTACAATTATTGACTTTGTGCATATTTCTGTCATGTAACAATAGATCAAAAGCAGATTTACCCTCTTTGCCGGTAGCGGAATTTCGGGATGGCGACTTGGCTTTTCGCCGAGGATTAGGAATGATGAGCCGCGCAGTGCTGGTTGTCGACGGAAAAGGAACTTATTCTCATGTCGGTATCCTAAAGAATATTGAAGGGGAGTGGTGTGTGATACATGCAGTTCCTGGAGAGCCCGATTTTAAGGGAGATGTCGACCGGGTGAAAGTTGAATCCGTTTTTCGTTTTTATGCCCCTGAACGAGCTGCACATGGTTTGGTGATGCGAGTAGATGGGCTGGAACGTGATTCGGCTTGTCGGGCTGCAGCAGTCGCACAAGTTATGGCTGAGCGTGGTACGTTGTTCGACCATCAGTATGATTTGTCTGATACAACGGAGATGTATTGTACAGAACTGGTCGAATTTGCATATCGCAAGATTGGGGTAGATCTTTCGGAGGGACGACTCAGTACGGTGAGTGTACCGGGAATGAGTGGAACTTATTTGTTGCCTTCGGATTTAATGGATAACCGTAAGTTGAAAACTATTTATTATTTTTGAAACAAACGAGAATGTAAGAAAAACCTATTTATTAACCTAAAATTTTGTAATGATGAAAAAGCTATTTTGTTTGTTTGTTATGGCTGCTGCCATGTTTGTGATGTCGTCCTGTTCGGGTGGAGGTCCTGGTGATGCATTGAAAGAGTATGTTGTAGCCATGCAGAAAGGTGATTATGAAAAGTTTGCCGAAGGTATTGATCTTTCAAATACCGAACCTGATCAGCAACAAACCGTACGTGAAGGGTATGCTTCGCTTTTGAAGGAGAAAGGTGCTAAGGACATGGAGAAAAAAGGGGGCATAAAAAGTGTCGAAATTCTTTCGGAAGATATAGCATCTGATGGAAAAACCGCTGTAGTGAAGTTTAAAGTGGTATATGGAAACGGCCTTGAACAGACCGATGAACAGAAGATGGTAAAAACTGACGGTAAGTGGTTGATGGACGTTGGAAAATAAAAGACTAGTTAATCGGGCATCTTGTTGATGGCTGAAGTTATAAATTTATGAAAGAACGGTCTGAAGCTTATTCATACATGCTTCGGATCGTTTTTTTGTAGATGTTTCAGTAGTAAGGCCGGAATGGTTTCGTCGTTTTTATTCATGCTCTATTGATTCAGGCAAAAAATCCGGTATGAATATAAATTGCTGTTAATCTGTATTGCGTCTTTACTAAAAATAACTTGTAGCAAGTTTTTTTACATTCTTGTTTTTTTGTGAAACGCCTGTTCCGTATTACATTTGCGGACGAAAAAGATAAGAAGATTAAAATTAAAAGATAGAAAGATGAATAAGCAAGTCATTAGTACTTTCGTGTTGGCTCTTTGTTTAGGAGTGAATGCGGCGTCAGATTGTCAGGCCGCAGCAGTAGTAGGCCAACCTGTGGATTTGACCGTAGCTGCAGAAAAGAGTGTTAATTCTGTAGTTTATATTAAGGTTGTTCAAAATGAAAAGGTACAGTCCATTCAGCGAGGTTTTAATCCTTTTGAGGACTTTTTCGGTGACTTTTTCGGAATGCCTGATTCACGCGGCCAGCAGCCTCAATATAAGACACAGCCTCGTGTATCTTCTGGTTCGGGCGTAATCTTGTCAGACGACGGTTATATCGTGACCAATAATCACGTAGTTAATGGCGCTGACCAGTTGGACGTAAAGTTGAATGACAATCGCGAATTCAAGGCTCGCATTATTGGAACCGATCCGACAACCGATTTGGCTTTGATTAAAATTGAGGCTAAGAATTTGCCGGCTATTAAGGTCGGTGATTCAGACGAACTGAAAGTTGGCGAATGGGTATTGGCCGTAGGTAATCCGTTCAACCTTACTTCAACCGTTACTGCTGGCATTGTCAGTGCCAAGGCACGTAATTTAGGCGCCGGCGGAGGCGGTATTGAATCCTTTATACAAACCGATGCTGCTATCAACCCGGGAAATTCTGGCGGAGCATTGGTTAATGCTCAGGGAGAGTTGGTAGGAATTAATGCCATGATTTATTCACAGACCGGATCGTATGCCGGATATGGATTTGCCATTCCTACGGCTATTATGAATAAAGTTGTGTCTGATTTGAAACAGTTCGGAACCGTTCAGCGTGCATTGTTGGGTATCCTGGGACAGGACGTTGACATTTACATTGATGCACAAAAGGCGAAGGGCAAACAGGTAGATCTGGGTACCGTAACGGGAGTTTATGTAAGTGAAGTAAGTTCAGACGGAGCTGCCGCCGATGCAGGATTGGAAGAGGGTGATATTATTATTGCTGTTGACGGACAGACTATCGAAACGATGGCGAAGTTGCAGGAATTGATGGTTAACCATAATCCTGGTGACAAGATAACGATTACCTATTTGCGCGATAAGAACAAGCATACCAAAACCGTGACCTTGAAAAATGCACAGGGTACGACGGCAGCTTTGGAAAATGTGGATGTGGCAGAGTTGGGCGTAGCTCTTCGTCCCTTGAATACGGAAGAGAAACAGCAGCTGAACTTGGATTACGGTTTGCTGGTAACAGCCATACGCAACGGAAAGATGCAGGATGCCGGTATCAGTAAGGGAATCATTATTATGCAAGTCAATGACAAGCAGATGCGCACGCAGGAGGATTTTGAAACAGCCGTAAAGGATGCCAATATGAGCAATGAACGAGTATTATGGATTCGAGCCAAAACGCAGAGTGGTTTGAACAAGAGTTTTACCGTAGAACTTTCTGATCCTAAATCGAAGAATAAATAATACATTCGGATATTTCTTTTGAAACAATCTCCAACAGCCGTAGTAAAACACGGTTCTGTTGGAGATTGTTTTTTATGCGGTTATGTTTTTTACAGCGTATGCAGCAGAATATGCTAGTGACGGATTTCTGGATATTGAATCGCTCGGGCTTTTTGTGAAGCGATTTCCGAATCTTTTATTGTCGGATTTTGAGAGAATAAAATCTATATCTAGGAGATAGGTCGATAAACGTATGTGTATTTATTCTTGTGCTTATTCTATAAAAAAGGAATTTTGATTTCAACAGAGGTTCTTGGTAGTGTGTTCAGATTTAAGCGGAGGCTATGGTATCGTTGCGTCTTTGGGATTCGTGGAAAAGTTATTGATCTTGTTTTGTGGGAATAATGGAAAAGGTTTTTGTTCGTGTTTTGATGTTTTTCTTGTAACGATACAATTAAGGTCCTGTTTTTGTTTAGAGTGGACTTTTATAACTTTTCCTCCCGCTTTTTTATTTTTTTGTGCCGGCTGGTTTTGATTTTGTACGGAGTTATTTTGCACGACGTGATTCTCTGATTTTATAACGAAGCTGTAGATGTTTTTGTATAGGGGGAGAAAGATTGTTCGTATGATTGTGCTTGGGGTGGGGAGAGGTATTTTTATTACTTTATCAGCGTTCGTCAGTAGATTTGGGGAGATATAGCTCCTATTAAAAAAAGAGCAGTTGGCTTATTTCAGGCCAGCTGCTCTTTTTATTTTCTACGTAGCATTATGCTACTGCATATCCTTATTTATTGCTTGGGAGTCGGCGTGTTGGGGATATTTGGTGTTTCAAACTCCGGGATGTTGGTGTGAGAGATTCTTTCGATCATCTCATCCGTCATTTCCTTCAGGCCGAGAGCCTCCATGTCGGCCTTGAACTCATCTTTCATCTGTTTGGTGAGCACAAAACTCTTGTGGCCATAGTCATCGAGGGTCATGGCAACTGTACGCAGGAATCCGAAGCGGTCAAAGAAATCAAAGAGGTTGTAACCACTGATTTTCGAGGCCTTGCGGATGTAGTTCAGCAGGAAGGGGATGCTGTTTTGCGTATAGGTCATGTTTGCGTTGATGTATTGGTGCGTGTTCCATACGGATTCCGGGTAGCGCTCGGCAAAAAGAGTGTAGGCATCGTTAATGTTGCCATTCTGTGCCAGTGCCAGCAGCTCATATTTGTCGTAGGTGGTTTTGGGGCTGGCCACGCCGTTTGCGTATTCCGGTTCAACGGTAGAGCCGTTTTCGTTCGTAATCTGCCGCAGACTTTCGTATATGTCCTGCTGGTAGTCAACGGTTTGCCCGTTTTCATTCTCCGGGTTGGAGAAGTAGCAGTAGAGCATGAAGAACGGGGCGAGCTGCTCCTCTACACCCGATTCGGAAATAGAGAGGGCATGGTCCGGATCAGTGGCCATATCGGGGTAGCAGTAGTTTCCGGCAGCATTCTGATAACGTTCCTGCTGGGCGCGGATGCTGTCCTGAATTTCCGGGCACCATGAGAAGTTACTGATGCTGGTGTAGGCGAGTTGGCGCGCTGTGGCCGTTTCGCCCTCGCTATCAGAGGTGCTCTGGCCGATGAAGCAGTTGTAGGCGTCAGTCCATTTGTCGGAAATGCGTGAGGCACTGCTTCCCTTATATCCCATGTGCAGGGTGTTGTAGCAGGAATTCATGTTGTTGGTACATTCGCCCTGACCGGCCCAGTTGAACCACGGTGCCATTTGATGCTGGTGTCCCCACTCATGGCTCAGGCCCCAGATGGCGTCGAAGTCATTGTACATGAGACGTTGGCAATTCAGCACGCGAGATTCCTGATCAACATGGAACGATACGCCCATGCCGCCTTGGAACATGTAATACGTATAGTTAACGTAGGCCATGGTGCGGTTGTCAGGCAGGCGGTTGTATTTGGTGAGGCCGATCAAGTCATGTTCCCACGCTACCAGCGAGTCGAGCAGGTTCATGTATTGGATGTAGCCCAGTGAGGTGCCATCGCTGGCCTTGCAGTATTGAGCGAGGCCCTCAGATGACCATACGGAGTGAACTTTTGAGCCCACGAGGTCCATGTGGCTGTTGGGGGCATTGACGCATATTTCATGCATCTCCTCATTGGTTTTGTCGGGCGAGAGGTAACCGTTAACCTGGCCGTTCATAAAGTGCACCTTGATGTCGGGGTGATTGGCCGGATCATCGGTGGAGTAGTAGCAGATGTATGCCAGTCCATCCCAGTCATAGTCATAATTAATGATGTTGACGCCGTTGAACAGGGTGTAGGCCGAGGTGTTCGGATTGCCGCCGTCAAAATTCTGGCCCACGCGGCCTACGTACCATGCCACGACTTTCAACTGAACGTTCATGCCTTCGGGTATGCCGCTCACGGCTACAGCCTGCGTGGTATGTGCCTTGAAACTGATGCCCGTAACGCCCGAAAGCTGATCGTAGAGCTTGCCTGGGGCGTTCCACTGCTCAGACTGCGTTTGCGGCGACAGGTGGCAGGGGTATTCCGCTATACGATAATTGGTGTTATAGGTATTTTCATAAATGTTCTTGGCCAACATTTTGATGAATGGGTTCGGAATGGTATCAATTGTTGCCGCATCAACATCGGGTCTTAGCGTGCTACAGATATCATCGGCAAACATATTGAATTGTGCTTCCAGGGATTGTGTGTTATCGCGGAATTCCATTTCGGCACAACTTGCGTAGTCGCCTGAACCGCTCATAACCTCGAATTTGATTGATTCAGGGTTGATGAGAGGATTATTTTCCAAATGTATGGTAGAACTACTGGTCTTGAATCCAAAGTTATATTCACCCAGTTCCTTGTAATCTGTATCACCTTTTAATTTGTATGATACTTTTACTTGGCCGAAGTTTCCGTTTGTTCCGTCAGTACGGGGAACATAGGTTATAGATGAAATAGAGTTGACATCTTCAAAGTTATATGTAAGAACAGCCGGATTCGTCTCACTTACCTTAAATATATTGGGTGAGTATTGAGAGTGGAATAACGTGCTGTTGTTGTTGTCATATGTTTTTGAAATGTCTTCTCCGCTTTGGTGCGTGTTATCGCTGGCTGAACTTGGATAAATTCGTGACCGGTCAGTTAGCATTTCTGCAGCGTTGCATGAACCTTGTGTAATGGTGAGGGTCTTTTTAAGGTTCGCATCCTTAGTTGATGTGAAAGTGACGTTTGCAGTTCGGTTCGAATAATCTTCGTTCATATCGGCGTGAAGATAAACCGTACCATCACTGCCTTGGCGCACGGTTAGCCATGATGCGTCGGAAGACGTGGTATATTCCACATTGGCTGGGATGTCAAAACATAATGTGCGGTCACGATAATCAATAGTTTGATTATGTGGAGTAACAATCATTTGCACACTCGTAGAGGGCAATGATTGAGCCTGCACGGGGGTGTAGGACAACAACGAGGTGAGTCCTATGCAAGTTGTTAGAAGAAAAGTTTTATTTTTCATTTTTTGTTCTTTTTCAGGTTATAAAAAGGTGCAGTTTAAGAACTTCTTTTTATAAAGAAACTTTTTGTTTACCTACGATGTATACGCCTTTATTTAAGCTGATTGATTGTGGCGTAGAGGATGCAACTCCTTTCCAAACCAAACGTCCGTCAACTGCATATATCTTAACGGGAGTAGCTTTTGTACTGCTGATAACAATGCAACCGTCAGCTGTGTTTACAACCAAACCATTGTTTTCTTCAACGTTCGTGATACCGGTAATCATTTCCTTTACAACGGTAAACGGCGTTGTTTGAACGTACACATTATCTACACGTGAGTTGGTTATTTTTCCGTATACATGGGTAAATTCTTTTAGGAACGTGTAGTTTCCGTTTCCGGACTCTTTATAGTCCGTACCTTTTACCAATTCGGTAGTTTCTCCGTTTTCAACGGCATAAAATCCTATTTTATTGTAGAAGCTACCATCAGCATCTTTACGCTCTTCAGACATGGCCATTGTTGTTGCACCTTCTGCTGAGTTTTGTGAAAGCACATAATTTCCGGCATTAGAATCGTAGAGTGTATAGCTGGAGATATCGTATTCATTTTGCGGCATGAACTGAAGGTTTTCACCCGTGGGGCCGTATGAGGTTGAAAACGATTTCAATGATAAATAGTTGTTTGAACACAAATAAGAATATGGCTTCTCGTCAGGCTTTGATGCCAAAACAACTTGAGTTAATTGGTTATTCGTACAACTGATGTTGGAAATGACGGATGAATTTTGTAAATTCAATGTCTTCAGTTGGTTGTTGTCACAAACAATGTCAACCAATGCAGGGACACCTTGTGTACTGCTAAAATTGATTGAACTGATTTTATTATTGTGGCAAACCAGACTGGTAAGTTTCGTGGCTTTGCTCAGGTCGAGACTGCTGATTTGATTGTTGCTGCAATTAAGCATGTCAAGATTGCTGCTTCCAGATACAGATACTGAAGTAAGCGCGTTATTGGCCACATTGATATATTGCAGATTTTTCAGTGAGCTGATGCTAAGTGGTCCACTTAGTGCATTGTTACTTGCGTTCAAACGCTCAAGGCTTGTGCAAGTTAATAGAGAAAGTGACTTGATGTTGTTGTAAGAACAGTCAAGATCCTGCAATTTTTCACTTTTAATGAGACTGATACCTTCCAAACTATTGTTTCGGCAGATCAGAGTTTGCATGTTGGGAGCCATGGTTATTGACAGCACGCTTAATTCGCAGTTCGAGCAGTCAATCATGCTCCAAGTATTGTTACCATAGATAACAATATTCTCACCTTTTACAGTGCCTGTAACTTCTGTGGATTGGGCCTTAACTAAATTGCCGTCTCCCCAGTCGACAGTTACGTTGGGGTCATTGACTTTGAATGTCATTTCTGACCCTACTGCTTTTGTCGTCCTCAGCGTAACTCGTTGGTCTTGTGCCATTAATGGTAATGTGGCACCTTGTAAGAGCGTCAACAAGACCGCAGACGAAAAAAATGTAGTTTTTTTCATACCTAAATTATTTAAAGAGTTTTTATTGGGGAAGTGTTATTCGATAATAGGGATTTTCAGTATGTTCTTGCTTTATTATGTCAACAAGTTCTTTTACTGTTTCCGGATTTTCAGAGGCTATATCGTGGTCTTCATGTAGATCATTTTCCAGATTAAAAAGCATGGGCTTACCGTTTTTTACTAATAGCTTCCAATTTCCTTTACGTACAGCAATTTGATCTGTTTCAGAAAATTCCCAATATAAATGAGCATGCTCCTTCTGGCGTTTTCCACGCAGTGTCGGATAGAATGACAAACCATCAAAATAGTCTGTTTCTCCGTCCTTATTCTTCTTGTCGTTGGTGTATTTTTTTACATAGTTCTTTACGCCGATGATATCACAAAAAGTTGGCATCACGTCGTAGAATGCAAGTTGGTGATCGTTAACAGAACCTGCTTTTACGACGCCTGGCCAACGTACAATAAATGGAATTCGGATTCCTCCTTCGTAGCATTGGCGTTTTAGGCCTCGCAGTTTTCCGTCACGTCCAAAAAAATACGGATCGGCACCACCTTCCTCGTGTGGGCCATTATCAGAAGCAAATATTACAATGGTATTTTTATCTAATCCCTTTTCTTTGAGTTTTTCCATAATTTGACCAACATACATGTCCAAGCGTGTAATCATTGCTGCAAATTGTGCATGAACGTGTAATGTCGGATTATATCTGGAACCTTTGCTTCCTGCAAAATTCTTGTCGTTTTTGAATTTGTTAATGTAATGCTGTAAAATAGAATCGTCTGGCTGTACCAGTTCTGCATGAGGAAGTGTATATGTAAATAAGCCAAAGAAGGGACGATCTTTTTGTTGCTTATCAATCCAATTCATGGCTTTTTGATGTATTAATTCAGCAGAATATTGTTTGCGGTTTTTGTAGTCGTCACCATACATTTCGTGTTGTATGTTCTGGTCAAGAACCACTCTTCTTACAGCTGTGTCACCCTGATTCCTGTTGTATTCGTTTAAAAAATTGGGAAAATACAAATGGGCCTGATATTGACAGATGTAACCATAATATTCGTCAACACCTCGTTTGTCGGGAGTTGAAACGGACCCTTCATATCCTCCAGCCCATTTGCCAAACATGCTGGTTGTGTATCCATTCGCTTTCATGATTTCTGGAAGAATTATGTGATCCGGATCATATGGCTGCTGGCCTGTTATGGCATATTCTGTATTCTTGCCATATTGTATTTGCCCGCTCCAGTATTCGCGATTTCCTCTTACTGCCGTGTGTCCGCTATGTTGGCCGGTCATTAATGAGGCACGTGAAGGTGCGGACACAGGGCTTCCGGCGTATGCTTGGGTAAAACGCATACCTTCTTGGGCGAGTCGGTCTATATTTGGGGTAGAAATGTATTTTTGTCCATAACAAGCCAAGTCACCATATCCCATATCATCACACAAAATAAAAATTATGTTGGGTTTTTGTGATGCCTGCATGGTTAAGGGAATAAAAGGTAATAGGCATGCTATTTTTATAGGGCTTTTCATATATGAATTTATTTATGATGGAAACGCTACAAAATTACGATATTTCGTCTCTCACTCAAAACTTTTTAAAGTTTTTTCTATTTATAAATCTCTTAGGAGGCAAGGAATCAGAAGTTCGCAGGGCGTTGATTGTTGGGATTTTGTATGAAATATAATAAAAATCAGAGCTTGAATACAAATGTTTTGGAAAAGTTTGGCCGCCTGCTGTTTAATCGTTAACTTTGCGATACTTGAGTTTCACATAATAAAAACAGAAATATTAGATTATGAGAGTAATTATTGAACCTGATTATGAAAAACTTTCCCAGTGGGCTGCCAATTATGTCGTAGAAAAAATTAATGCGGCTAATCCTACAGCTGAAAAACCTTTTGTTTTAGGCTTGCCTACCGGTTCTTCTCCTATTGGAATGTATCAGGCTTTGGTGAAGGCAAATAAAGAAGGACGTGTGAGTTTCAAGCACGTGTTGACTTTCAATATGGACGAATATGTAAATTTGCCCGAGAGCCATCCCGAGAGCTATCATTCTTTTATGGCAAATAATTTGTTTAACCACATTGACTGTCCTAAAGAAAATATCCATATTCTTAATGGAAATGCAGAAGATCTGGAGGCTGAATGCGCACACTATGAGCAAATGATTCAGGAAGCCGGTGGTATAGACTTGTTCATTGGTGGAATCGGACCTGATGGACACATTGCCTTTAATGAGCCGGGATCTTCTCTTACGAGCCGTACTCGTATGAAGACTTTGACAACGGATACCCGTGTGGCAAATTCACGCTTTTTTGGCGGTAAACCGGAAAATGTTCCTGCACATGCTCTGACTGTTGGCGTCGGTACCGTAATGTCTGCAAAGGAGGTTCTGATTCTGTGTAACGGCCACAACAAAGCACGTGCTTTGCAGGCTGCCGTGGAAGGCCCTGTTACCCAGATGTGGACAATTTCAGCCCTTCAAATGCATCAGCATGGTATTATTGTTTGTGATGAGGCAGCTTGTGAGGAAATCAAGCATGGCACATACAAGTACTTTAAGGACATTGAGAAGGATGCTCTTTAATTGACAGACCTTTTAAAAACAAGGGCCGTTTCCTTTCAAGCGTTATGCTTGTGGTGGGAACGGCTTTTTTTGTTGTGCAAATGAATTTGCAGATATAATTTGTTCTAGCCGAAATTGTTTTTGAGTCGGTTTATTATAATTTTATAAAATGGAAGTCGTTTTAATTATGAAAAGTACGCGACAAGTCTTTTAATACTATTATTTTTGCAGTCAGAAAAAAAGAAAGCATGATAAAGTCGTTTCCCCAGTTCAAGTGTATTCATGTCCGTAAGTTTTGTGTCTTGTTTTTTTATGCCGTATCAATAGTATGCTTCGGTCATCGGTCCGACAGCACTGAAGTATGTTCTTTACATACTGATTCTTTGATATCGACAAGTAATCAGTTAAAAGCAGACACCGGAACGGTTAAAAAGGTTAAGGATAACTGGTGGCGGCGTTTGATTTATGGAAACAAAGACCGTTCTTTTGAAAAGAAGATTGACGTTTCTTTTTTACCTGCGCCTACTTATTCTATTGAGTCAGAATTAGGAATTGGAGGAATCTTTTCGGCACTCTATCGTTTGGATCGTCAGGATTCAATTATGCCGCCTTCCGATGTGTCAGTGGGAGGTAAGGTTTCCGTAACAGGATTTTATGCTATTCAAGCTTCAGGAAACAATTATTTTAAGGGACGTCGTCACCGCTTGTCATATCGGGCAGTATTTGCCAATAAGCCACTTGACTTTTGGGGTATTTCGTATGATGCATGCGCTCATAATACGGCTTCGTCATATACAAGGCAGTCAACGGTGGTTGATGTTGATTATGCTTGGCGAGCCGTTGGTCAGTTTTACGTGGGAGCTTCGTTGGAAGCTTTGTATATGAATGGACGCCATTTGCTTGAACCTGCTTATTTAGAAGGTCAGCGTTCGGAATATTATTTTACGGGAATTGGTGTTTCCGTATTGTACGACACGCGGGATTTCCTTCCTAATCCGCAGCGAGGTGTTTATTTTATGTTGAAAGAGATGGTTTATCCGTCTTTGTTGGGAACATATCATAAAAGTCTGTTTCAGACTACGGTAACGTTTGATGCTTATCAAAAAGTCTGGAAAGGAGGATTGTTGGCGTTTGATTTGTATGGCCGTCTTAATCCGCAGGATACGCCGTGGCCGTTGCGTGAGCAGGTTGGCAGCGGGGTTTCACGTATGCGGGGGTACTATGAAGGGCAATATATGGATTGCAGTCAGCTATCTTCGCAGCTTGAATTGCGTCAGCGTGTGTATAAGCGCATTGGCTTGGTCGCTTGGGGAGGTGGAGGAATTGTTTTCCCGTCTTTGGGCAAAATAGGAAAGTCACGCTTCCTACCGAATTATGGTCTTGGTGTACGTTTTGAATTTAAACACAACATGAATTTACGCGTGGATTATGGATTTGGCCGTCATACACGTGGTGTGGTGTTTGGATTTGGCGAGGCGTTTTAGCTCATTGTTTTATCGATTAATCGTATTTTAAGATGGATACTTCAACCGAATTCTTTCGTCCTGTATATGTAATGACGAAACCTGCAGGTGCGTTGTGTAACCTGGCCTGTGAGTATTGTTATTATTTGGAAAAATCAAAGATGTACAAGCATCGCCCAGCTTCCGGCAGTGGGGTGATGAGTGACGAGTTGCTTGAGCGTTTTACACGTGAATATATCGAAATGCATCCGCCTGGTAGTCCTGTCTTGTTTACGTGGCATGGGGGGGAACCCATGATGCGTCCGCTTACGTTCTACCAGAAAGCCATAGCTTTACAACAGCGGTATGCTGCAGGGCGTCATGTAGATAATGCCTTCCAGACAAACGGAACGTTAATTACCGATGAGTGGGCACGCTTTTTCCGTGATCATCATTTTCTGGTAGGAGTTTCTATTGATGGACCTCAGGACTTTCATGATGCTTACAGACGCAGCCGTGGCGGGCGTCCTTCATTCCGCCAGGTAATGCGGGGTATTTCAATCCTGAACCGCTATGGAGTGGAATGGAATGCGATGGCCGTGGTGAATGATTTGAGTGTACAGTATCCTCTTGACTTTTATCACTTTTTTAAGGAAATCGGATGTCGTTACATTCAGTTTACTCCAGTGGTGGAAAGATATTGGCGACATGATGACGGTAGAATGCTGGCTTCACCTGCCGAAGGAGTGGGAGCTGCCGAAGTTACGGATTTTTCAGTGACACCGGAGGCTTGGGGACAGTTTCTATGCCAGTTGTTCGATGAATGGGTGCGCCATGATGTAGCAGAGTTCTACATCCAGATTTTTGATGCTACTTTGGCCAACTGGGCTGGTGTGGCTCCGTCGGTATGTTCACTGGCTGAGACTTGCGGTCATGCTGCCGCCATGGAACATAATGGTGATTTGTACGTTTGTGACCATTTCGTATTTCCTGAGTACAGGCTTGGGAACATATATGAGCAGTCACTTCAGCAAATGATGTCGAGTCCGGCCCAGTTGCGATTTGGTGCTGACAAACGTGATAAATTAACTGACCAGTGCCGGCGTTGTACCTATCAGTTTGCTTGTCATGGAGAGTGTCCCCGTAATCGTTTTGCCAGTTCGGTTGACGGGCAGTGGGGACACAATTATCTTTGTGCCGGCTATTATCGTTATTTTGAGCATGTGGCTCCCTATATGGATTTCATGAAATATCAGTTACAACATCAGCAGGCACCGGCGTTGGTGATGGACTGGATCCGACAAGGCATGCCGCCTTATCGGCAAACAAAATAGTCTGTGTATGGAACAAGGGACGGTTAAAGCAGAAAAAGCATGTTTAACAAATGTGCTTTTTCTGCTTTTTTAGAGCATTTCCAGTTTAAGTCCGATGGCCACTCCCAAAATGTCACGTAGTTTCAAGTAGCGGTTGGTAACGGCACTTAGGATGTAGAGGTCACACGTATTTAATTCGTAGTATAATTCGACACTTTTGTGATAAAAGCGCTTTTGGGGAGGAATGTTTAGCTTCAGACTTTGTCCAATAAAGATGTGTGACCTGATTTTGGTTGAAAACCAGTAATATCCTTTGGGGTATTTTTGAGGTTGTTTTTTCCAGAAGCTATTTCCGGATATGGTGGTAAAAAATACACCCGTATTCAAGGGTGAGAGCGTCAGCTGTGGAGATACTTTTACGTGCCAGGGCTTGAAAACCTGTTTTAGCGTAAATACCATTTTGGCGTGGTCTGATGAAAATCGAGGCAGAAATCCAAACAGAACATCTGTTTCGAATGTATTATGGTAACGACCATAGTGCCATCCTGGTCCGATGGCCAATAATCCTGTTCCTCCAGCATATTGCAGTTTTACATGACGAGGCATGAGTTTGTTCCAGATGCGCACATATCGGTTGCTTGCTTTCCGATAGCGTGTTGAATTACTGTCGGTATCTGCAGGTATGGGCCCTGTCGTAATGACGGAGTCCGGATTTTGGCAGAGGAAGTCTGTTTCGGCAGTTTGGGCTGTTCCTTTTGTGGAAAACAGAAACAGAAAAATGATAATCAGATAGGTTATGCCGTAATTACATAGAGTGGGCTTCATAGACATATCCTTGGCGAGTTACGGTGAATATAAGATAGTTCATGTGGTTGGCAGCGCCGCATTCATAAAATGGAATCCCGTTTTTTCCTAACGGGAAAGTTACTCCGGTGTGATGCCCGTGTCCGTTGAGAGCCAGCAGCGTGTGAGGATATTGCTGCGCAAAATAACCCAGCAATGGGGTGCTGCCGTTGTTGAATTGTTCTGATCCGGGAGCTGCATGCATGGCCATTATGGTCAGTGGTGTCTGTTCGGCGTTGGTGGTCAGCAGATCGTTTTGCAGAAAACCGAAGTCTGGTATGTTTATTCCGTTATCCGCATCCATGGCATTGGTGTTGAGGCATACAAAATGAATGAAGTTGGCGTTGAAACTAAAGTTGGGTTCTCCAAATATCTTTTTGAAAGTGTCCATCCCCGTAGCCAGACAGTCGTGGTTGCCAATGAGGGTGACGTAAGGACATTGTAATTTTTGTAAAATGTCGCGTTGCCATTCAAATTCACGGGTTGCTCCAAAATCCGTCAGGTCGCCGCAGTGAATGACAAAATCAATGTCTGTACGTTTGTTGATGGTATCCACCAGTATTTGTGTTTCGTCATACCAGCGTTGCGTGTCACTGATTACAGCGAATTTAATCGTATCTTTTCCGGTACATTCTGATTCAATTCGACTGATGTTGATCGTGTTTATGTTTGTTGTTCCACTTACTTTTCCATCGTATGGATGATAGTCAAACAATGAGCAGCTTCCGAACCAAAAGCCGCAAGTGGCAAGTAGGATACGCGGTATGTATTTTTGCAATCGGGTCATGTGTGCAAAAGTACGGAATAAATGAAAAATGAGCAAACGCTATATTTTGCTACATTGTTCTCTGGGGCGTTGAAAGTGGCAGATAAAGGAATAGTGGGAAGGAATAAAAATGTAGGTGTGCATATCGTTTTTTTACTGCCATCCGTGTCATTCTGATAAAAGTCGGGGGAAAGCAAAACAAGGTCGGAAGTTATATGTTTTACTTCCGACCTTGTTTGTCTTGTTTGCCACCTTTGGGGGGTAAGTCTTGTATGAGTAACTTATCTGTTTGTGTCTTGTGCTCTCAGTGTGTGAAACTCATTCGGCCATTTATGATGTCAGTATCGGTCGTATCTATGCCGGGAGGCAGTAGCGTTGATGAATCTGAGTCATCCCATTGGTAGGTAAGGACTACTCTGATGCCGCATTTGCTGAAATAGCTTGTTGTGTTTCCTCCAATGATGATGGGACGTTGAAAATATTCAGGGTGGTCCAGAAGGTTTAATTCGGGTTGGAATTCATCTCCTTTGTTTAGTCCGATAGGCATACAGTATGCTTCGCGTGTCTCGTATGGTTGGTCGGCTATGAGGAAATTGGTATTGGCTTTTGCTTCTGGAATACTGAAAAAATATGTACGGTTCAGGATATGTCCGACGATGTAACCTCGTACCCGGATATATTTTGATTCGGATGTAGACAATGCTAATGCCTCTGATACGCTGTATGTGTCTGTTTTTCCTCCAGAGGTATCTGCCGGAGTGTCTTCTCCTGATGGCGGGTTGGAAGGATCGTCTGTTCCGTCATCATCTATCGCTATGGGAGAACATCCGGAAAGAATGCTCATTAGAATAATAATCAGACAACTCTTTGTTTTCATTTGTATGGTTATGGATTATGGCCTAGAGGGCTCCTTTGCTGCTGGGGAGGTTCAGGTGGTTAATGTCGCGTTGCTTTGCCATCTTGATGGCGCGGGCCAGTGCCTTGAAGATTCCTTCAATTTTATGGTGTTCGTTATGTCCTCGTGCCTTGATGTGGAGATTAATGGCAGCATGGTCGGATAATGTTTTGAAGAAATGAGGGAAGAGTTCTGTGGCAATTCCTCCTACGGTGGGTCGGCGGAATTTTGCACGCCATACCAACCATGGTCTTCCTCCAAAATCAAGAGCAACACGACACAGGCAGTCGTCCATGGGTAAGACGTAACCATATCGTTCTGCACCACGTTTGTCGGCCATGGCCTGACGCAAGCATTCTCCGAGTACGATGGCTACATCTTCAATTGTATGATGCTCGTCAACTTGCAGATCGCCGTGTGCCTGTATGCTGAGGTCGAATCCTCCATGATGAGGAAGTTGCGAAAGCATGTGATCGAAAAACGGGATGCCTGTATCAATGTTGCATAATCCCTGTCCGTCAAGATTAATGCTGACACGGACATCTGTTTCTGCTGTTTGACGATGCAGAGTGGCGCTTCGGGTGCCGGCAATGACAACTTGGGCAATGTGCGGCCAGTTTATGTCCGGACCAAGTATCAAGGACTTGCATCCCAAGTTGCGTGCTAATTCTGCGTCGGTTGACCGATCTCCTATAACATAAGAGTGAGCCATGTCAGTATTGCCGTCAAGATAGTCTGTAAGCATTCCTGTGCCGGGCTTTCGTGTAGGAGCATTGTCCTTCGGGAAATGGCGGTCAATACAGATGCGGCTGAAGTGGATACCTTCTCCTTCAAGAGTTTGGAGCAGGAAGTTTTGTACGGGCCAGAAGGTCGCTTCCGGAAATGAGGGCGTGCCGAGCCCGTCCTGGTTTGTAACCATGACGAGTTCATAGTCAGTTTTGCGGCAGATGTCCGAAAGAGCGCGGATCATTCCGGGTACGAATACGAGTTTCTGAAAACTGTCAATTTGTTCGTCAGCAGGTTCCTGTATGAGTGTACCGTCTCGGTCAATAAAAAGAATACGTTTCATGAGGTTGGGTATTGTCGGAGAGCTGCCAGAAGACGTGTATTTTCTGTGGCAGAACCAATGGTTATACGTAAACAGTTTTGGCACAATGGAGTATGGGTGCGGTTGCGCACAATGATTCGCCGTTCGAGCAAATAGTCGTAAATTTCCTGTGCATTGTTCATCTTGACAAGCAGGAAGTTTGCGTCTGATGGATATATTTTCTGACAGAACGGGAGCTGTCGAATGGCTTCAGCAACACGTAATTTTTCTTCTACAATGGTGCGTACCCATTTATTGACGTCGAATCGTTTTTTCAGTAAGTTCAATGCTTCACGCTGGGTAAGGGCATTAACATTATAGGGATATTTGACTTTGTTGAACAGTTGAATGACATCGGGATGGGCAAAGGCCATGCCGAGTCGGATACCGGCAGCTCCCCATGCCTTTGAGAAGGTTTGCAACACAATCAGGTTGGGATATTTGTCAAGTTGTTGCAGTAGGGATGGGGTATTGGAAAAGTCAATGTAGGCTTCGTCTATTACAACCATGCCTTGGAACTGTTCGAGCACTTTGGTGATTTCTGCGTCGGGAAGAACATTTCCGGTTGGATTATTGGGGGAACACAGAAAAATAGCTTTGGTGCGCTCGTTGGTAAGTTGCAACAGATTTTCTGCACGAAAACTGAAATGTTCGTCAAGTTGCAGACTACGGTATTCTGTATCGTTGATCTGTGCAGCCACTTCATACATGCCATAGGTGGGGGAAATGGATACGACATTGTCACGCTGCGGGGTGCAGAATACGCGAAAAACCAAGTCGATGGCTTCATCGCTTCCGTTTCCTAAGAAAATTTTTTGTGGGGCAATTCCCTTTATGCGGGATAATTGATTTTTTATTTGCTCCTGATGAGGATCGGGATAGCGATTGTCTGGCATATTAAACGGACTCTCATTTGCATCAAGAAAAATGCCGTTCCCGGTATCTTTATATTCGTCGCGGGCAGAACTGTATGGTTCAAGGGCAAGAATATTGGGACGAACTAAGAGTTTCAGATCTTTCATAGGATTGTTTATGCGTAAGTTGGGTAATGTTGGTCTACTGGTTTTCTGTAGAGAGTGTGGCTAAACGAATGCTTACGGCTTGCTTGTGAGCCGTAAGTTGTTCGGCTTGAGCCATTTCTTCAATAATAGGACCGAGATGGCGTAAGCCATCTGCGCTTAATTCCTGGTAGGTAATTTTGCGCATGAAACTATCTAAACACAGACCACTGTAGGCTTTGGCATAGCCTTTGGTCGGCAGGGTATGATTGGTGCCGGATGCATAATCGCCGGCACTTTCTGTACTGTAATGACCTAAAAAGACTGAGCCTGCATGTTGAATTTGGTGAGCAATCTCTCTTGGATTGCGTGTGGCAATAATCAGATGTTCCGGAGCATATTCGTTGGTGATTTCGATTGCTTCTGCCATATTTTTTACCAAGATAATCTGACTGTTTGCAAGAGATTTCTCTGCAATGTCTTTACGGGGGAGTGTAGCTAACTGTCGGTCGATTTCAATCTGAACAGGCTGAATGATTTCAGCATGAGGAGTAATGAGCAAAACCTGACTGTCTGGTCCGTGTTCTGCCTGACTGAGAAGGTCTGCTGCTACAAATTCTGGTTGGCAGCTGTCATCAGCAATAACTGCAACTTCACTTGGTCCTGCGGGCATGTCGATGGCCACGTTTTCCAATGCAACCAACTGTTTGGCTGCCATGACAAACTGATTGCCGGGGCCGAAAATTTTGTCCACTTTCGGGATGGTTTCTGTTCCATAAGCCATAGCAGCAATGGCTTGTGAGCCGCCTATTTTGTAGATTTTGTTGACTCCCGTTAGTTTGGCTGCAAAAAGGATTGCATCATTAATCTTTCCTTCTTTATTTGGGGGGGTGCATAGGATGATGGATTCGCAGCCTGCAATATGTGCGGGCGCAGCCAGCATGAGTACAGTAGAAAATAATGGTGCGGATCCGCCTGGAATGTAAAGTCCTACTTTACTGATCGGGACACTTCGCTGTTCGCAGATGACTCCCGGGGCTGTTTCAACACGGATAGGGGCAAACTTTTGAGCTTCATGGAATTTCTTGATGTGCTCAAGAGCAGACTGTATGGCTGTCTTGAGCTCAGGTTTCAATTCTTTCCCAGCTTTTTCCAATTCTTCTGGTTGAACCGCTAAATCATTCAGTTTGATGTGGTCAAATAATTCTTCGTACTTGATTAATGCTTCATCACCATTTTGTTTGACATCATCAAGTATGGCGCGAACCTTTTCGTAAAGTGACGAAAGGTCAAATAAAGGACGTTGCAGCAGCTTTGTCCAGGAAGATTTTTCGGGATATCGGATAATGTTCATATTTTCCAAATTGTTTTAAGGGAGGTGACCTGATTGCTTAAAGAATCATCTTTTCAATAGGGAGTACCAATATACCTTGGGCTCCGTTTGCTTTAATCTGTCCGATGATTTCCCAAAAACGTGTTTCGTCAAGTACTGTGTGAATACTACACCAGTCGCTTTCTGCCAGTGGCATGATGGTTGGACTTTTAATGCCGGGAAGAACCTTTACAATGTCGTTTACCTTGTCTTTAGGCGCATTCATCAGGACATATTTTTTGTCTTCTGCGCTTTTTACCGCTTCTATGCGGAACAATAATTCGTTTAGCAAATCCTGCTTCTCGTCAGACAGGCCGGGAGTGGCAATCATGACTGCTTCACTTTCAAGTATGCGTTCTACTTCTTTCAAATTATTACTGATCAAGGTAGAACCGGAACTTACGATATCAAAGATGGCATCAGCCAGTCCGATGCTGGGAGAAATTTCAACGGATCCTGTGATAACGTGAATTTCCGCCTGAATGTTTTGCTCCTGCAAATAGTTTTGCAGAATATGAGGGTAGGAGGTTGCAATCTTTTTGTTGTTGAACCATGAGGGATTATCATAGGTAATTTCTTTGGGGATAGCCAGTGAGAGTCTGCATCCGCCAAATCCCAAAGGTCGTACGATATTCACATTGGCATTTTTCTCTTTCAACTCGTTCAGACCGACAATTCCAATGTCGGCCACACCGTCTGCTACAGTTTCTGGAATGTCGTCATCACGCAGAAACAGGATTTCGATAGGAAAATTCTTTGCTGCTGTGAGCAGGGTACGTTTGGATGTACCTACTTTTATACCGGCTTCTGCCAGTAGTTTCATGGAATCTTCGTTTAAACGTCCTTTTGACTGAATGGCAATTCTTAGCATGATTAACTGAGGTTTTTATTCAAAAAGTAAAGAGGCTGCCGAATAGACGGCAGCCTCTTGTGGTTTCTTTATCTGTTTATTATTTGACAACACACATCACCGTCCTATGTTTTCTAACTTAGGATATGGTGGTGATGATGTAATGTCGTATTATTGTTCATTTTATAATCAAAAAATCAATTACTTTGCAAATATAATGAATTTATGATGTAAAAACAAATGAATCTGTGCTTTTTTTGTTAATCTTTTTTTTCAGAGGAATCATTTTGGTCGCTTGGGGAAGACTGCCACTTTTCTTTTAATGCCATTTCTGGATAGAATTTCACATCGGTTTCTGGATAAATGGAGGAAAACAGGCGTTTTGTCGTTCGAGGACTCATAACACAGGCCATCGAAATATAGCGTAGATATTCGTCAGAATTGTGTTTCTGTCTGTAAATATAGGCCATGTAAGGGTAGCATTCTTTTTGGTAGTCGACATTTTTGCTTATATGTTTGAATAATGTCAGTGAAAAATCGTATAGTTGGTATGTAAACGTAAGCTGGGCTATTTTCATGTAGTTCTCATCTGACAGATCCGGATTGTGAAGCATAGAAGAAAGTTGTGCAGTTGCTTCATATTTCATGTCATGCTGAAGCATTATTTCAATTTTCACTATGTCCGTGTCAAAATGAGGATATCCTGCGTGTACGGCTTTTTCAATGTATTCAAATGCATTTGTCAAATCACCTACTTGCGCATAGGCTTTGGCCAAGGGGATGAAAGTCTTGTCCAGATTGTTGTTTTGCTGCTGCATCAGCATTCCTGCCTTTTTAAGATGTATTAGAGCTTCTTTGGGGCGATTCAGCGTCAGCAGACAATTGCCGTCAAGAAGTTGTATAAGCGCATTTTCCGGATCTATATCCAGATATTTATTGTAACAGGCGTGTGCTTTTTCTTCCTCATGCAGGTCTTCGGAGGCACATCCTTTTATTTTTAGTGCGTGTTCGTTGTTTGGATCAATGGCCAAGGCAAAGTCGCAACTTTCGATGGCCTCTTCGTAATGTGCATGTGAGTATTGTGTTTCAGCTTGCAGAATCCATGCTTGTATATCATAAGGATTATTATCAAGGATGTGTTTCAATAGCTCATACACTTTTTCATATTCTTCCAGGTTGAGGTAGCATTCCGCTTCCAGCAGTTGGCAGCGTGCATCATAATTCCCCCCGTCTATTTTTTCTAACCATTTCAGTGCCCGGAGTGGGTATTCATAATCTAAAAAGATGGCAGCTACATCTGTGAGGAAATCTGAAAAGTCCGATTCTTCAATTTTTGTCAACGCCTGATTAAAAAAGGCATTTGCCTTGTTTATGTCTAACTGATAGAGAAGTATCTCTCCGTGCAGTAAATAATATTCGTAGCATTCTTTTTCAACGACAGCCGATGCCATCTGTTTGGCTTGATCAAGTTTCCCGTCATCAAGTGAAAGGCGAGCCATATAAATGAGTGGCAGGGCTTCATCCGGATGCAGCTGGTGTGCATAATTTGCGCAGTCGCGTGCCAAATCGTGACGGTGTGTAGCATCAAAATATTCTGCGATGTCCAACAGAGTGTCGGCGTCAAAATACACACGTTCTCCGCTCTGCAGCATTTCTCGATATTGTTGCAGTTTTTTCTTGAATTCGTCGGAATTGAAATAATTGTCGGATTTCATTCGTGTGTATTTTGACAAATTGCCGATCTGTTTTATTTTTTTGCACTCCAAGTATCTTTCAGGCCTACAGTCTTGTTAAATACTGGAGTGGCGGGCGTTGAATCTTTGTCCGGACAGAAATATCCGATACGCTGGAATTGCAGATAACTGCCTAGGGGCATTGTTGTAGCAAATGGCTCGACATAGCAGTTGGTTATTTTTTGCAGTGAATTCGGATTCAGCAGTTCTCTGAAGTCTCTGTCGTCGGCAGACGGATTTTCAACGTTAAACAAACGGTCATAGATACGTACTTCTGCCTTTTGGCAGTGATGTGTACTGAGCCAATGCAAAGTGCCTTTTACCTTACGGTCGGCTCCCGGACGGCCGCTGCGGCTTTCCGGGTCATATTCGCAATAGATTTCTTCAATGTTTCCGTCTGCATCCTTTTTGCAACCAGTACATTTTACGATGTAGGCATTTTTCAGGCGGACTTCTTTTCCCGGAGTCATACGGAAGAATTTCTTGGGAGCGTCTTCCATGAAGTCATCGCGTTCAATCCACAATTCTTTGCTGAAGGTAATGGTGTGCATGCCATCTGCTTCATTTTCAGGATTGTTTATGGCTTCCATTTCTTCCGTCTGATTTTCAGGATAGTTGGTGACAATCAGTTTTACCGGATTGAGCACTGCCGATACGCGTATGGCTCTTTTATTGAGGTCTTCGCGTGCTGCTGCTTCAAGCATGGCATAGTCGTTCAGCGCGTCAAATTTTGTGTAGCCGATCATGTCAATGAATTTTCTGATGGCTTGTGGCGAATAGCCGCGACGGCGCAGACCGCATATAGTCGGCATACGGGGGTCATCCCATCCTTCTACCAGGTGTTCGTCTACCAGAGCATGCAACTTTCGTTTGCTCATTACCGTATATGTCAGGTTTAGACGATTGAACTCGTATTGGTGAGGACGGTTGTCGTCCAGATCTTTTCCTTCTTTGAGTTCATCTATGAAATAATCATAGAGGGGGCGGTGGGGGACAAACTCTAATGTACAAAGAGAGTGCGTAACGCCTTCAAAATAATCACTTTGTCCGTGAGCAAAGTCGTACATGGGATATGCTTTCCATTTGTCTCCCGTGCGGTGGTGTGTTTTGTTGATAATGCGGTAGATTACCGGGTCACGAAAGTGCATGTTCGGATTTGCCATGTCAATTTTTGCCCGTAAAACCATTGATCCTTCTGCTGCTTTTCCTGAATTCATCAGTTCAAACAGACGCAGGTTTTCTTCAATCGGACGGTTGCGATATGGACTTTCCGTACCGGGTTGGGTCGGGGTTCCTTTCTGTGCGGCAATTTCTTCACTTGTCTGTTCGTCTATATAGGCTTTGCCTTCCTTAATCAAGCGTACGGCAAAATCCCAAAGCTGTTGGAAATAGTCTGAGGCATGATAGATGTTGGCCCATTTGAATCCGAGCCATTTAATGTCATGTTTAATGGATTCTACATATTCCGTGTCTTCCTTTTGTGGATTGGTGTCGTCAAAACGGAGGTTGCAGATGCCTCCGTATTTTTCGGCTGCTCCAAAGTCCATGCAAATGGCTTTGGCGTGTCCTATATGCAGATAGCCGTTGGGCTCAGGCGGAAAGCGTGTCTGTATGCGACCTCCGTTTTTGCCTTCTGCCAGATCCTTTTCAATAAACTGCTCAATAAAATTGGCACTTTTCTTTTCTGCTATTTCTATGTTTTCTTTTGTTTCCATATGCGTTCCTTTTTTCGGTGTGTAAAGATACGAACAATTTTTGGCATACCGTCTATTCCGTGCGGGCTTTGTCTGCTGCTTGATGAGATTATTTGGTATTGAGTATCGGGAGCATAAAACGTAAATATGGCTTGTTTACAGTTTTCCTCCACAAAAAGTCATTTCTTCAAGGCTGCACCAGCCGGCGTCTTTTATTTCTCTCAGGAAAAGCCGGGCACACATCTCTGCATCATCTCCTGCCCGGTGATGATGTCCGTATGGTATGTCAAACTGTTGGCACAAGTAGTCCAAACGGTTGCATTCAAAATCGTATAGTCGTCGGGCGGCACGCAGGGAACAATAGTAGTTGATTTCGGGTACGGGAATGCCGTAAAGTTGGAGCGAATGTCGGATGCAACTCATGTCAAAGGCTGCGTTGTGTGCAACCAGAGCGGGGCAGTCTTTTAGATGCCGGGCGATTTTTGTCCAAATTTCTGGAAAGGCTGGAGCGTGTGCCGTGTCTGCAGGCCGTATGCCGTGTATGCGTATGTTCCAATAGCTGTAATCGTTTCCTTCCGGTCTGATCAGCCATGATTGTGTTTCCGCAATTTTTCCATTACGAACTATGCATATTCCGGCTTCGCATACCGATGCCCGCTTGTTGTTGGCTGTTTCAAAGTCTATGGCGATAAAGTCTAATCCTTCCATATCCGTCCTGTGTTCAAGATTTCTGAGATTTATGGTTGTTGGTGGAATTGGTATGTCCCGGTCTTGCGGCCGGTTGTTCGATTATCGGTGTGGTGTGTTTTCTTTTCTGTGATAGCCAAAAAAAGAAAGCATCCCGAATTTGATTTCAGTATGCTTTCTTTTTTTTTTCTGAGCCTCTTGTCGGATTCGAACCAACGACCCCGAGATTACAAATCACGTGCTCTGGCCAACTGAGCTAAAGAGGCGAGGTGGGTAAGCTCTCTGCATCGCGCCGCTACAACCAACTACCTTTGCTGCGGTCAAGCCCTGGAGGATTCGAAGGGAGCTGGCCGTGCAGCACTTACCCGTTTGCGAATGCAAAGGTAGAAAGATTTTTCAGAATAACCAAATTTTTTATAGAAAAAATATATTTTTCTCCCTTTTATGCTTGAATTTGGTTCGGGTCTATTTTATTGAATTTGGAATATTCTTTGGCCAAACCTCCTTCGCTCGTTTCGCGGTATAGCGACGGCAAGTCATGTCCGGTTTGTTTCATTACTTCAATTACGTGGTCGTATGAAATGCGATGCAGTCCATCGGCAAAGGTTGAATACAGGTTGGCATCGAGGGCGCGTGCGGCCGCATGGGCATTACGTTCTATACATGGAATCTGTACCATGCCGCATACCGGGTCGCAGGTCATGCCCAGGTGGTGTTCCAGTCCCATTTCTGCTGCATATTCAATTTCGCCGGGGCTTCCGCCAAACAGGTAGTTGGCAGCAGCTGCTGCCATGGCGCAGGCTACTCCTACTTCGGCCTGACATCCGGCTTCCGCACCGGATATGGATGCGCGGGCTTTGGCTATGTTGCCTACCAGTCCGGCCGTTGCCAGCGCACGATAAATGCGCATGTCGCTCAGTTGCCGGCTTTTCTGCAGGTGATAGAGTACTGCCGGCACTACGCCGCATGCGCCACAAGTGGGAGCCGTAACGATTCGTCCTCCTGCCGCATTTTCTTCGCTCGCTGCCAGGGCATATGAAAATACCAGTGCCCGTGATTGCAGGTTGTGTCCATATCCTGTTGCCTTAATATAATAGATGGGTGCTTTGCGGTGCAGGTGGAGCGGGCCGGGCAGAACGCCTTCGTGTTCAAGTCCGCGTTCTACGCAGTTTTTCATTTCTGCCCAAATGGTGGCCAGGTAATCCCAGATTTCTTTTCCTTCGTTTTCCTGTACGTATTCCCAATATGATTTTCCCGTTTCTTCACACCAGTGTTGTATGTCACTAAGGTGGTCCAGTTCGTAGATATCCGGGCTTTCAATCTTGTTTTCGCCTTCTTCTGCCAGAGCTCCGCCGCCTACGCTGTATACTGTCCATGCATTCTGCGGAGTGTTGTCTTCTATGGTCTCGAATTTCATTCCGTTGGGATGGAAGGGCAGTACGATTTCCGGGTGCCACTCAATTTCTACACGTTCTTTTTTCAGTACGTCATAAATGGCCTTGTCCGTGAAGTGTCCGCGTCCGGTTGCAGCCAGGCTGCCATACAGGGTCACTTTAAAGCGTTTGGCTTGCGGATATAGTTCCAGATAGCGTTTGGCTGCCATGTGCGGCCCCATGGTGTGGCTGCTTGAAGGGCCGTAGCCTATTTTGTAGAGTTCTTTCAGACTTTTCATAAAGATCTATTTGTTTTTTTATGAGGTGTGTAGTGGGGTTTGCTGTGTAATTTGGTCAATTTCGTTCAGTTCGCCTTCTGTAAGAGGCGGAAGGGTTGCGGCCGTGATGTTCTGTATGAGTTGTTCGGCTGAACTTACTCCCACGATGGCCGATGTAACACCTGTTTGTGAGAGCACCCATCTCAGGGCCAGTGCTGAAAGTGACATGTCGTGTGCTTTGGTCCAGGTGTTCAGTTGTTGCAGGCGTTGCAGGGTTGGGGGAGTCAGGCTTTCTTCCTTGAGGGTCTGCCCGAGAGCCATGCGGGAGTGTGGCGGAATGTTTCCGTTCAGGTATTTGTCCGACAGCAGGCCCTGGGCCAGAGGTGAGAACGAAACGAATCCTATGCCGCGTTCCTTACACATGGTCAGGAATCCTTCTTCTTTCGGTTTCTGGTCAATCAGGTTGATGCGCCCCTGATAGGTCAGGCAGCGCACGTCGCGTGCCGACAGATAGTCTATTCCATATCTTGTGGCGGTTAACGGCCATCGTGAAATACCTACGTATAATGCCTTTCCGGCCTTTACGATGTCGGCCAGGGCCTGCAGGGTTTCGTCGAGTGGAGTCAGCGGGTCATAGCGGTGAATGTAGAACAGGTCCACATAATCCAGTTTCATGCGTTGCAGGCTTTGGTCAAGACTGGCCATGAGGTATTTCCTTGATCCCCAGTTTCCGTATGGCCCGGGCCACATGTCATATCCGGCTTTGGTGCTGATAAACAATTCATCCCTGTAAGGGCGCAGCGATGTTTCCATGGCTTTGCCCAAGGTGAGTTCGGCGCTTCCGTATGGAGGGCCGTAGTTGTTGGCCAGGTCCAGGTGTGTAATGCCATGGTCAAAAGCCGTGTGAAGAATTTGCAGACAGGTGTCGAAATCACTTTCGCTTCCAAAATTTTTCCATAGTCCCAGTGAAAGTGGGGGAAGCAGAATGCCGCTTTTTCCACAACGTCGGTATTCCATGTTCTTGTAGCGTAAGGAATTGGGCACGTATGATGGTGTCTTGGTGTGGCTGGCCCGTGCCGATGGCATGTTCTGACTCATGATGTCATCAATTTTCTGTTTTTTTAGGGTTGACTACGGTATCTTTTGTGTGTCATAGCAAAGTTATGTATTTATTTTTATCGCCCCATCATTTTTTGTGTTTTTCTTTCTGCTTGTGTCTGTTAAGTAACCAAAAAGAGAAGCCGTCTTTTTTTGGGGGGGGAAGACGGCTTCTCTTTTTTTATGTTGTATCAGTTCGTGTCGTGACGGTTAGTATTGCAGTCTCACGTTGTCAACCCATAGGGTATTGCCTACGCTGCCTACGTAAGCACCTCCGTGGCTGGAGTCAAATTGCAATAAAAGGTGGGTCGGCTTGTCGTTGGCGCTTCCCCAGGCAACTTCGTGTATGGGAACAATTTTGCCTTTGCTGTTTTTGGCATATTTCATGTTGCTTCCTGATTTGAGCAGCCCCATGTACGAGCGGTAGTAGCTTTGCTTTGAGATATCGCCATAGTGTATGGTGAAGCGTGCATTGTTAACCCATCCGCTTGTTGAACGGCTGAAACGTACCACCATTGTGCCGATTCGGTGGGCATAGATGTTTCCCTTTGAGTCTTCCCACCGTTTTTGCAGCAGCAGGATGCAGTCCGCCAGGTCACGTCCGCTTACTTTTGAGGCTTTTCCGAATCCGGTTTGTTTGATGCGGCTGCTGGAGTTGGCCAGTTTTACCTTGTAGTCAAATACCAATGCTTTCGGGCGTTGTGTAAAGCGGATGCCGGCGTCCAGTTTCGACATGGGGTTGGACGTGCTGGTAATGGGCTCTTGTGTATGTCCCAGATAGATGGAACCGGCTGCCAGCACTTTGATGTTTACTACACCTAAAACCACGCATTTCTCGATGTGCGTTTCCAGACGGGCGCAGTATCCGTGGCCCGGCCGTGCTTCCCGGTAAACGGTGGTGTTGGTCTTGGTGATTCCTGCCACGCGGGCCAATACGTTTGAGGTTGCCCAGGGGCTTCCGCCTGAACCTTTATAGGGGTTGTTGTTGTTCCATGTTGCGTTCGGCGCTATTTCATATAGCGTTTTGGTGTTGCCGCCAATAATTCCGCTTTCTTTGATGTGGCGTATCAGCCATGAATCAAAGTTTCCGTAACGGATGAATTTGAGTGACGAGGCTTCGGCTTCGTCGGCCTGGTCTTCTTGTGACAATCGGGGGCTTAGGGGCATTGCAAAACTGTTTGCGGCAAAAAGCATGGCAAACAGGGCTAAAGCCATCTTCCGTTTCTTCATACTGATGTGAATTTTGTATGTATTTATTTTCTGTTTCACAAACGGCGTGCTGTCCTGACGGCCGTCGTTTGGCATAAATCGGGTGCAAAGTTAGTAAAAAAATTATACGTGTCAGCCTGTCGGGTGATTTATTCAGTGTTTTGATTGGGATATTTATTTGTCCGTAAACGAAATGTTTCCGGGTGTTGCGTCTTTACTGGAAACCAGCAGGCAGTTCCCGTCAATCAGCATATAATTAAAATCTTTTTCCACCACCGTATCTTCTGTCTGGTATTCAGCCCTTAAATAAGGAGTCGGTGTCTGGACAATCTGGGTTATCTTTACCTGACTGACCGTGTTGATGTCTCCCCGTGCCGATTTGAACATCGCTTCCTTGCCACACCAAATCAGCGTGGCCATCAGGTCTTGCTTGTGGGGGGCGCAGTCCAACAGTCTGAGTTCTTCCCGGCAGCATATCCGTGGCAATATCTTTCTGGCTCGCGGAGTTACGTATTCCAGGTCAATTCCGGGCGTTTTTGTCCGGCTTGTTTCCAGGCCTACCATGTGGCGGGTATGGCTGATGCTGATTTGTGTGTCGTGGTTTTTCAGATACGGCATTCCCGACGGCGTGTGGCTGAAATCCCCGGCAGCTTCCGGACAAAGCGTATCTATCAGCAGCCGTTCTGCCAGTTTGATGGCCTGCAGATGTGCGGGTATTTCTTTGACGGACAAAAGCCATGTTGCCCCCATGGGGTGCAGCATGGCTAATTCGTCTGTGCTTTCATTAATTTGCCAGATGGCTACGGAATAGTCCGGCCCTGTATGTTTGTGGATAATGGGCATGTCTCTTTTTCTCGTGCCTGTCCGTGTCAAAACGGGCATTTGTCGTCGCTGGCTCCATCTGCCTGGGCCGAGGGGGTTACCGGAGCCGGATCCTGTGTTTGAGCCGGCTTTTCCTGCTGGGGGCGCTGGCGTGGCGTGAGCAGTTCCAGCGTTTCGGCATAAACTTCCGTCATGTAGCGTGTGTGTCCCTGCTTGTCGGCATAGTTGCTTGTGCGCAACCTGCCTTCGATATACAGTTTGTCACCTTTGTGTACGTACTGTTCCACGATTTCGGCCAGGCGTCTCCACAGGATAATGGAGTGCCATTCCGTCCGTTCGGGCACCTGCGTGCCGTTGGGCAGGGTGTATGCCCTGTCGGTGGTGGCCAGTGTCAGTCGTGCCACGGCTACTCCCTGGTCAATGTAGCGAACTTCGGGCTCTTTGCCCACGTTTCCAATCAGAATGACTTTGTTTACTGACATAGGGCGTTTTTTTGTTTGGTTTATCGGATGCGGTCGGCTGCTCTTACCTTGGCTTCGTCAGCCTTTACTCCGCGACGGGCCAGCATGGTGAATATCAGCGACGCTACGGGAAGCAGGATATAGAATCCCGGGCTGTAGCTCATCTGGTGATGACTGGCAAAAGCTATGCTGTATGTCGCGTAGGTAATGAAATAAAACAGATGTACCGCAATGGATACGTTGCACAGCAGAATCTGTTTCATCCGGTTCTTGAACTGGAAAAAGATGTATGCCGTCAGGCCGATGATGACAAAGGTCAGTGCCAGTACGCCCCAGGGCAGGGTGGCCGGCGGATTGAGGGCTGTCGTACCGAAAATTTCATATCGTACGGCCGTCATTTTGCAGTTGACGGTCTGGTTGGTAAATTCGGCCAGCGGAGTGCTTAGGGCAAAGCACATGCACACAAATGCCAGAATTAAATATATACTCTGAATTCTTTGTATCATGATGCGGATGTTTAAATAAAAAATAGGAGGACGTTTGTTCACTTCCTCCTATGTATGTTTCTGGTTTCTATGAATTTAATTTTTCTTTGTCTCTGGCAGGATTGCGGAAGTAAACTTTACCGTTAAGGAATTCTTCTGCGGCAATCAGTGTCGGTTTGGGCAACCGCTCGTAGTAGCGTGAAATTTCAATTTGCTCCCTGTTCTCAAATGTCTCTTCCAGGTTGTCGTTGCTTGAAGCAAATTCCTTGAGTTTCTTCGACAGGTCTTCCTTCATCTGCGTGGAAATCTGGTTGGCACGTTTTGACATGATGACCACACTTTCGTAGATGTTGTCGGTACCAGCACAAAAGTCCATTAAGTTATGCGTTACGGTGTTGGTAGGAGCTTTAGTTCTTTTGTAATCCATGATGGTATTTTGTGTATGATTTTTATTTTTGTTCGGTTTCTACATACGGGCTGGCCTGTTTGTACAGGGCTTTGGCTTCGTCCATGTATTTTGACTCCGGAAATTCGTTGGTAAATCCGTAGTATTCGTCAATGGCGTCGTGATAGCGCTCGGTCTTTTTGCGGTCAATACTGTGGGCGGCCAGATGGAATTTGGCGCGCAGTATCAGTATGGCAAAATCTTCCCGGCGTGTGGTGTAGGGATAGTCTTTCAGGGCGTTTTGTGCCGTAATTACGCAGGCTTCATAATTGTTTCCGCCGCTGGAACAGTTACCGAAGTAGTTTCCCAGGTCATAATATAGCTTGGCCGAGAGGTATTCCTTTTCCACCAGTTTGTCCTGCAGGGTGAAAATCATGTTCTGGGCGTCTTCCCGCAATTCCGATTCCGGATAGGTTTCAATAAAATTCTGGAATTCGGTGATGGCTGCATACGTGGCCGACTGGTCGAGCTTGGGCTCCGGAGTCTCCTTGTAGAGCGACAGGCCGCTCTGGTACATGGCCTTCTCTGCGTATTTGCCGTGCGGGTAGGTCTGGTAGTATTTCTGGAACACACTGTTGGCCGCATCGTAGTTCTTGGCGTTGAAGTGGCTCATTCCGAGCATATACAGTGATTCCTCGCCGTCTTCCGTTCCTTTCAGCATCTGGATGACGTCCTGAAGGATTACGGCGGCACGGGCGTAATGGCCTTTGTTGTAATATTCCTTGGCCACTCCGTATTTCATCATATAGTCAGTGCTGTTCAGCACTTTCGTATAGTTTGAACAGGAGGTGACAGCTACAAGGCCTGCGCCGAGCAAAAAAGAAGAAATAATGCGTTTCATCTTGAAAATTTGGTGCAAATTTATGAATTTGAACGCATTCGTGCAAGTCTGCTCCTCATAATTTATAGAATATTATCATTAACGCCCGTTATGCAAGGCAAAAAATGTGTAAATGCGCGGCGCTTCAGCCGCCGTGTCCGTGTTTGACATTCTTTTTCTTTGTATTTTTGCACGCTGTTTTCCTGTTGCTTCAGGATTTCGGCTTTCCGATTAAAAAAAGTGACATTCTTTCGTATGAATCAATTTGAATTAGTTTCCAACTATCAGCCTACGGGCGACCAGCCTCAGGCCATACGTCAGCTCACCGAGGGCGTGCTTCAGGGAGTTACCGACCAGACGCTGCTGGGCGTTACCGGGTCGGGCAAGACCTTTACGATAGCCAACGTCATTGCACAGGTCAACAAGCCCACCCTGGTGCTGAGCCACAACAAAACACTGGCTGCGCAGCTTTACGGTGAGTTCAAGCAGTTTTTTCCCCACAACGCGGTGGAATACTACGTGTCCTATTACGATTATTATCAGCCCGAAGCCTATCTGGCTGCCACCGATACCTATATTGAAAAGGACTTTGCCATCAATGAGGAAATCGACCGCCTGCGGCTGGCTGCCACCTCTTCGTTGCTCTCGGGGCGCAAGGACGTGCTGGTCGTGTCGTCGGTGTCGTGTATCTACGGTATGGGCAATCCGGCTGCATTCTACGAAAATGTCATCGAACTCCGGGTGGGGCAGCAGCTTGACCGCGGCATCCTGCTGGGCAAACTCGTGGCCAGCCTTTATGCGCGCAACGATGTGGCCCCTACGTTGGGCAATTTCCGCGTAAAGGGTGATACGGTCGACGTATTCCTGGCTTATGCCGAGAGCATCATCCGTATCTGTTTCTGGGGTGATGACATCGAATCCATCGAGGAGGTCGATTCCGTGAGCGGACAGACCATTTCCCGATATGATTCCTACAAGATTTATCCCGCCAACCTTTTCCTGACCAGTCAGGAAAGCCAGTTGCAGGCCATTTATCAGATTGAGAACGACCTGAAGGAGCAGGAAGATTATTTCATGAGTATCGGCAAGACGCTCGAGGCCAAGCGCCTGCATGAGCGTGTGACGTACGACGTGGAGATGATTCGCGAGCTGGGCCATTGTAGCGGCATCGAAAACTATTCGCGCTATTTCGACGGGCGTGCGGCGGGCACCCGTCCTTACTGTCTGCTCGATTTCTTCCCCGACGATTTCCTGGTTGTCATTGACGAGAGCCACGTCAGTGTGCCGCAGCTTCGCGCCATGTTTGGCGGCGACCGTGCCCGCAAGCAGGCGTTGGTGGACTACGGGTTCCGCCTGCCGGCTGCGCTCGACAACCGTCCGCTCAAGCTCGAGGAGTTTCAGCAGCTGGCCCGTCAGGTCATTTATATCAGTGCCACACCGGCCGAATACGAGCTGGAGCGTAGTGGCGGCGTAGTGGTGGAGCAGATTATCCGCCCCACCGGTCTGCTCGATCCTCCCATCGAGGTGCGTCCCAGCCTGCATCAGGTTGACGACCTGATGGACGAAATCCAGCAGCGCCGGCAGCGCAACGAACGCGTGTTGGTTACCACCCTCACCAAGCGCATGGCCGAGGAACTGACGCAGTATTTGCAGGAGCAGGGCATCAGTACCAGCTACATCCATAGCGATGTCGATACGCTCGACCGTATCCGCATTATGGAAGACTTCCGCGCCGGTGTCTACGATGTGCTGGTGGGCGTTAACCTGTTGCGTGAGGGACTCGACCTGCCCGAAGTGTCACTGGTGGCCATTTTCGATGCCGACAAGGAGGGCTTCCTGCGTTCCCACCGTTCACTTACCCAGACGGCCGGCCGTGCCGCCCGTAACGTTGACGGCAAGGTCATCATGTATGCCGATACCATTACGGAGTCGATGCAGCAGACCATCGACGAGACCAACCGCCGCCGCAGCTTGCAGCTGAAATATAACGAGGAGCACGGCATCGTGCCTCGCCAGATTAAGAAAAAACTGGGCCAGAACTCATTGGCTTCCCTGCGCGCGTCCTCGCCCGAGGAGGGCAAGGCTGAGGCCCGCCAGCACCAATATGAGGCAACGCCGTCGGCAGGAAGCGGAGCCATGGCCGCTGAACCCGAGTGGCAGTATCTGTCGAAACCTGTTTTGGAGAAACGCATTGACGAGGTCAAGCGGCGTATGCAGGAGGCCGCCAAGAAGTTGGATTTTGTGGAGGCTGCCGCTTTGCGCGACGAGTGGCTGCGTATGCAGGTGATGCTGGAAGAGCGTGGCGACGGCACTAAACCGTCGTCGCGGGCAGCAGTACGGAAATCCTGATTCCCGCTTTGAAGGAAAAATGAAGTCAAACCGCATATACGAGGAGCAAAGGGTGGTGGAGCTGATGATTCGGCTCTATTGCCGGCGTTATGAAGGCAACGAGGCGCTTTGTCCGTCCTGTACGGAATTGCTGGACTATGCCCGCCGTCGCCTGGCCCATTGCCGCTGGGGAGTGCACAAACCCACCTGCCGCCGTTGCCCGCACCATTGCTATGCCCCGCATCAGCGGGCACGCATGCGACAGGTGATGCGCTGGGCCGGTCCGCGCATGTTGTTCTATCACCCACTGGTCGCCCTCAGACACATGATGCGTGAGTGGTAGCTGTTGATTTCCTGAAGTAAAACCTGCTTATCCTTCAGTGCATGGGTGTTTTTCCTCATTTTTCAGACATGTGCCGGAGGGCAATTGAATTTATCTGAGGCTTTAAACATATTAGGTCGGACCCTGATTAAAAAAGGTCCGACCTAATATGTTTTTAATTCACCTTGTTTTTGTCGGTGTAATTGCGGAGAGCAATCCTAACGGATTTGAACTTAAATCCTGCCGCCTATACCCTTGAATTTTTCCACGAAGGCCACTATTTTCTGGAATACTTTCTGCTTTTTGGTCAGATAGTTGGGGTTAAGTGGGCTCATTTTGGGCAAAATATTGTTGAAGTCCGTTCCGTTTTCGCTGGCAAATTCGTGCTTCAACGATATTTCCATATAATGCTTGGCCTCTTCTTCTTTCAGGTTCTCGTGGGCAATCAGTTCGGCTGCCTCTTTCTTCTGTTCCTGTTGGGCGTACTGATAGAATTTCTCCATGATGTCGGCCTTGTCGGTGATGGTGTCAAGGTCGGTGGCGTTGATGAAGTCCACAATCAGGCTCTCCTTGGCGCGGTTGCCGACGCTGGAGCGGATGATGCGCCGCATTTCCTCAATGAGGGCCGGCTTGTTCATCTTCTTTTTGTGATGCTCAAAAATGAGTTCCAGAATGTAGTCCAGGTCAATTTCCTGAGATTTCAGCAGGTCGACTTCAAACACCACATCGCTCCAGTCGATGTCCGACTCTTCCGGCTGTCGGCCGGCCTTTTCGCGCCGCAGCCAGTCGCGGATGTCGTTGTAGGTGGAGCGGTAGTCCTGTATGGCGCGTTCAGTCGGGACTTCCACTTCTTGCAGCAGCTTCATGTCCTCGTCCGTTACGAAATGGGCTTCTTTGAAGGCCTCCACGGCCGAAGGGTCGTCCTGATTGACCGACTGGAAGGCCTTGAGGATGGTAAACTCGTCGTAATTCTGCAAAATGTTTTCCACGCGCAGGTACTCGCCAAACAGCTTGACAAATTCCTTTTTCTGTTCTTCCGTGTCCAGGTGGTCGGTGTCCGGGAATTTTTCGTTCAGCTCGCGGACAATCTCCACGTAGCCGCGGCGTGCCTCGCCCGTATCCGTGTCCTTGAAGCCCTCCAGATATTCCTTGTAGCTCTTTTCCAACACCACGTTTTTGGTGTTTTTGTCGCCAAACAGCGTGATGGCGTCAATGGTGGGCTGCTCCAGGTCCCTGAAGGTGACAATGTTGCCGAAGGTTTTGGTGGAATCGTAAATGCGGTTGGTGCGTGAAAAGGCCTGTATCAGTCCGTGATACCGCAGATTCTTGTCCACAAACAGCGTGTTAAGAGTGGGGGCGTCAAAACCGGTCAGAAACATGCCGACCACGATAACCAGGTCGACCTCCCGATTCTTCACCCGCTTGGCCAGGTCGCGGTAGTAGTTCTGGAATTCCCTGCTGTCCACGCCGTAGTTGGTACCGAACATCCGGTTGTAGTCGCCGATGGCTTTGGTCAGAAATTCCTTGGCACTCAGGTCCATGGCCGACGGTTCGAAGTTCTCGTCTGCAATTTCGCCGATGGCCGTCTGCTCTTCGTTGGCGGCGTACGAGAAGATGGTCGCTATTTTCAGGGGCTTTTCGCTATGCTGTTGCTGTCGGTTCAGCTCGTCGTAGTAGCACTTGGCCGCATCCACGCCGTTCACGGCCAGCATGGCGTTGAATCCCTTTTGGTCGCTTTGGTTGCGGTGGGTCTTAAGGCGGTAGTTTTGCAGGATGTATTGCGCAATTTCCTGAATACGGGCGGGGTGGAGCAGGGCCTGCTTGTTTTCGGCCGCGCTCAGCTTGGCTTCGTCCAGCTCAGTTTCAATGGAATTGAAGCGCGGGCGGACGTTGTTGTAGTCTACCTTGAACTTCAGCACCTTTTCGTCGCGAATGGCGTCGGTAATGACATAGGCGTGCAGCTCACGGCCAAAAATGCTGGCCGTGGTGTCGGCACCCCTGGCATTTTCCGGGAAAATGGGTGTCCCGGTAAAACCGAACTGATAGTATTTCTTGAACTTCCTGCGCAGCAGTTTCTGGGCCTCGCCAAATTGCGAGCGGTGGGCCTCGTCGAAGATGAACACCACCTGTTGCTGATAGACGGGCAGGTGGTCCTCGCTTTTCATCAGGTTGTTCAGCTTCTGAATGGTGGTGACAATGATTTTGTGGTCATCCTTTTCGATGTTCCGCTTCAGGCCGGCCGTGCTTTCGGAGCCGTTGACGCTGTCGGGCGAAAAGCGCTGGTACTCCTTCATGGTCTGGTAGTCGAGGTCCTTTCGGTCCACCACGAAAAACACCTTGTCAATAAAATCCAGCTGGGTGGCCAGGCGGGCGGCCTTGAAGCTGGTTAGCGTCTTGCCCGAGCCCGTGGTGTGCCAGATGTAGCCTCCGCCCTCGGTGGTAGACCATTTTTTAGCCTCGTAGGCGCTCCTGATTTTCCACAGGATGCGCTCGGTGGCCGCAATCTGGTAGGGGCGCATGATGAGCAGGGTGTTGCTGGTGTCGAATACCGAGTAGGTAAAGAGTATGTGCAGCAGCGTGTTCTTCTGGAAGAAGGTGGCGGTAAAGTCCTTGAGGTCCTTAATCAGTGTGTTGTCGGCCTTGGCCCAGTTCATGGTGAAGTCAAAACTGTTTTTGTTGCGCTCCATGGTGTTGGCAAAGTAGCGGCTGTCCGTGCCGTTGGAGATGACAAAGAGCTGCAGGTACTTGAAGAGCGAATGCTCGCTGTTGAAACTCTCCTTGGAGTAGCGGTGTACCTGATTGAACGCTTCGCGGATGGCTACGCCGCGCTTTTTCAGCTCTACCTGTACCAGGGGCAGACCGTTGACCAGAATGGTGACGTCGTAGCGGTTAGCTTGTGTACCCGTTTGCTTGAATTGGTTGATTACCTGCACCTTGTTCCGGGCTATATCTTGTTTATTTACAAGATAGATATTTTTTATATGTCCGTCATCGAAAACAAAATCATAGATATAATTGTCATGAATCTTACGAGTTTTGTCTATTAAGGTGTCTCCCGGTTTATCCAAATACTCCTCTATGAATCGAATCCATTCCTTGTCAGTGAATTCCATATTATTAAGTTCCTGAATTTTCATGCGAACATTGGTCTGCAATGCTTCAGGTGTTGAAATATCCGGGCGATATTCATAGCCTTGGCTCACTAAATCTTGAATAAATTCGCGTTCAAGATTTTCTTCTGATTGATAAGCAATCGAAGACTCATGGAGCTCATGATACTTGGTATAGGCCTCAAGTACGATGAATTTGTTTGATTCTGCTATGGTGTTATATTGCGCCATCTTATCAATATTGTGATTTATTCGTTTTTAAAATGATATATATTTTTAATTTCTCGTACAAGGTAGCTTAATACTCTCTTGTCATTATCATCTATTATGGAAGTTTCTTCTCCAGAGTGCTTTCCGTGACTACATAGATTTATTATACGATTATAATACGCTTCATGTGTATTGTTATCTGGTAACAAAGTTAATAATTCTCTCCATTTTTTATATCCAAGAAATGTAGAAGTTTTTTCCAATATTTGACGTAAAAAATTGTAGTGATATTTCTTTATATTACCACTTTGTATTGCTTTTTCAAGTTCTGCCAAAAGGAATAGATGATAGGAAAATGGAGAGTCATTGGAATCATGAAGTAGGTAAGTTCCATCATTTAATCTCTCTAAATACTTTTTAAGTGATTTTTTTGTTTTATCTTTAGTCTCGTGGTCAGCATTATTTAATTCATTATACAGCACATTATAAAATAGTGGATTATGTGTCGTAATTATAAACTTTACTTTTGACTCACTTTTCCTTATTAATTCTGCAATATTTACAGCTAACTCAATTAAATGATTTTCATCCAATGAGCTTACGGGGTCATCAATAAATACATATTTTAAGTCATTAAATTGGTCAGTTTCTCTGTCTGCTTTTTCTGGTACATTTAATACTTCTATAACTTGTTCAAGCATACTATAAAAGACACACCAAATTAAGCAGCTTTCTTCTCCTTTCGATATTTTTATATTTTCAATTATATTTTCATTACCGCTTTCTATTGAAAATATAATTTCTGAATATGCTTTAACTGTAATCTCCTTACCATTTTCATCTGTTGTAGTATATTCTTCATTAAAACGTGGCGTTAACTTATCATTAGTATAACGCTGAAAATTAGTCACTATATTTCTTTCCTGACCCTGTTCTGTAAGAATCCAATCTGTAAAACTGTTTGGTCGTATCATGAGCTTTCTGTTGGAGAAAGTATTATCCCAATAAAACAAATCTTCAGTGAAAGCATTATAATACAACAGTTTCATTTTATCTTCATCAACTTCACCATCACGATTCCCTGGAGAAATCAATTCTTTAAACTCACGTGACAAACGAGTCTTACCTACGCCATTGAATGCATAGATTAGTTGTACCTTTTTTTGTGTTTTATAAAGCTCCTGTGCTATTTCTTTTAATGATTTTCCCATTTATAGCTTACTTTATTCTTGGAAATGATAATAATTTATTTCTATAATATTCGTATTGTTCTTGCACTGCTGCTATTTCTGCAGGGAGTCCTTCTGTGAGATCATTTACCAAAGTTTCAAATTTATCGAGAATGGAAACGATACGCTTTTGTGCAGCAAGATGCGGAACAGAAATTGTCATATTCCTTAATGCTTTTAGTCCCAAATTTTTTATCGTGGAACCTGTCGAATTTGATTCAAAATAAATCCTTGCATTTTTTGACTGAAAATAATAGTACAAAAATCTTACATTTAAAAGTAATGGATTTACAACAAAATAAGCGACCGATTTACCTAATGCGATTTTCTCATCATGATATAAGGCTACATTTCCTATAGTTCCATTGATTGATAAAAATACAGTGTTAGAATTGAATTTAAAACTATATTTACAGAATTCTTCGTAGCCAATCCTTTTAGTTTGACTATTTAATTTAATCTTGCCTCTTACTAAATTATTTCCATTTATAAAAAAATAATCTCCATTCTCTTTATAATTTGGTGTTCCGTGTACCCCATCACCTATTGCAGGACAGATATCCGATAATTTATATATTTCAACTTCTGTTTTTTTATCAAATAACCTATTCCGATAATATTCATATTGCTCCTTCCTTGTTTGCAGCTCCGCTTGCAGCTCCGCTTGCAGCTCCGCTGTATGTGATGTGAATGTGTCGAGAATCCTAACTATTTCATTTTGAACTTCAAGAGGAGGAACGGGAATTTCAAATTGGGAATATTGAGTAATCCAATGACGCGAATGGTCTACGGGTAAATATTTAATATTCTTCATCGCGTAATAAATATATCTGAATGAAATATTGGATATTTTAGGACGCAACATTTTCATAGCAGAGCTTTTTACTTTGAAATTGAAGTCTACCCAATGAAATGATGTAGTAAAGTCATCAAAAATAATTGTGGGATTATTCTTAGCAGCTGTGTAAATGCCAGTTTTTTCATTTGTATATCCTAAAATGAATGTCTGTCCTGCTGTAAGAACGGGAGTTGGATATGAGTCATTATAATTTGTACTTTTAACTAAGTACTTTGTAGGTTGTTCATAATCCAATAAATCCCCTAATTTTTTGAATTTGACTCCATTTGGACAAAGTCCTCGAATTAATTCCTGTAATTTACTCATGCCTCATCCTCCTCTATTCCTGCTATGATTTTGTCTATTTCTGTGCGCAGTTCATTTTCACGCGTTACGATGCGGCGGATGCGCTCGTTCAGTTCCTTGATGTCAGTTTGGGGGCGAGTGTCCTTGACCTCGATATAGCTGCTGACCGAAAGGTTATAGTCGTTTTCGGCAATGGTTGCCTGGTCTACGGATTGAGTCACGTAGGGCACGTTTTGCTTACGGTCGAAAAGGTCGATAATCTTGTCGATATGCTGTTCCTTCAGAACATTGTTGTTGGTCTCCTTGGTGAAGAATTCCTCTCCGCTGGCATCAATGAACTGAATTAGGGTATCAGTCTTGTGCTTGGACAACACCAAAATGTTCACGGCAATGCTGGTGCCGAAAAACAGGTTGGACGGCAGGGCAATGATGGTTTCGATGAAGTTGCTGTCTACCAGGTATTTCCGGATTTTCCGCTCGGCACCACCCCGATAGAAAATGCCGGGAAAGCAGACAATGGCCGCCCGTCCGCGGCCGGAAAGGTAGCTCAGGGCATGCAGCACGAACGCAAAGTCGGCCTTTGACTTGGGAGCCAGCACGCCGGCCGGAGCAAAACGGTCGTCGTTGATGAGGGTAGGGTCGTCGGAGCCTATCCATTTTACGGAGTAAGGTGGATTGGAAACGATGGCGTCAAAAGGCTTGTCGTTGCCAAATTGCGGTTGGAGCAGCGTGTCGCCTAAGGCCAGATGGAACTTGTCGTAATTGATGTTGTGCAGGAACATGTTCATGCGGGCCAGGTTGTAGGTGGTGTGATTGATTTCCTGACCAAAGAAGCCTTCCTCAATGACATGGTCCTCAAACTGCCGCCGTGCCTGCAACAGTAGGGAGCCCGAGCCGGCAGCGGGGTCGTAGATTTTGTTGACGTGGTCCTGCTTATGCATGGCCAGGCGGGAAATGAGCTTCGACACGTTTTGCGGTGTAAAGAATTCGCCACCCGACTTGCCGGCGTTGGCAGCATAATTGTGAATCAGAAATTCGTAGGCATCGCCAAACAGGTCAATCTGGTGGTCGGCAAAGCTGCCGAAGTCCAGTTCGCCTACGCCTTTTAGTACGGCGGCCAGTCGGCTGTTTTTGCTCTCGACGGTATTGCCCAGGCGTGTGCTGGTGGTGTCGAAGTCGGCAAACAGACCCTTGATGTTCTTTTCGGAGGGGTAGCCGTTGGCTGAATTCTCAATGGCGTCGAAAATGTTTTTCAGGTCGGTGTTGAGGTTCGGGTTGGTGGTGGCATCCTTTACGACGTTGACAAACAGTTGGCTCGGATAGATGAAGTACCCTTTGGTCTTGACGGCATCGTCCTTGATTTCGGGCGTGATGACGCTGTCGGGCAGGCTGGCGTAGTGGATGCTTTCGTCGCCGCCTTCGATGTATTCCGTGAAATTTTCGCTGATGTAGCGATAGAATAGTGTGCCCAACACGAATTGCTTGAAGTCCCATCCGTCAACGGCGCCACGGACTTCGTTGGCAATTTTCCATATTTTGGCTTGTAGTTCTTCTCGTTGCTGTGTACTTGTCATATTTTGTGTTTTGTGCTTCGAATAATAAAGTAAGGAAATACAAAGGTATTGAATTTTATGATTACCGGAGAAAGTTATGGCGTTACTTTTTATTGTGATTTATGTTTCTCCACAAAGCAGCCGGTAGGGACACTGGGCGCATTTGTCGGGCAGCTCGGTGGGGGTGAAGGGGGAAGACTGCATACGCTCGATGAGACTGGTCAGTTCGGCCTTGAAATCGGTGGCAACGTCAGCAAAGTTGAGCATTTCGGAGCGGCCGAGTTTGACGTACGGACGATAGTTGGGGGCGCTGGCCCGCTGCAGGAAATATAGGGCCGGGACGATGTGTTCACGGGAATCGTCGGCCGAGGCTTGCTGCTGCTCCAGACAAACCAGACTGTAGAGAAAGGTTTGCAGGAGATAGGCTTTTGACTTGGGCTGACAGGTGGTAAGCTCGGAGAGGCCGGAAGCGCTGATTTTGTCGGAGGAAAAGGTGCCCGTTTTGTAATCGACGATGCGCAGGCAGGGGCGTCCGTCGAGGGTGATGTGGTCCTTGCGGTCGACAATGCCGCCGATTTTCAGTCCGCTGATTTCGATGTCGTGCCGTGTTTCCATTTCTTCCAGACGGAGGTCGTGGAGGCGGGCATCGGAGAGGAGAAGGCGCTTGAGATAGTCGGTAATGACGTGGAACTCAAGCGTGTATTGCTCGGGCGTGTAAACCTGCGTGCTTTGGGGCACCTGCTGGCGTACAAGGGGGGCGAGGGCTTCGCGGTCGTAGCGGAGGGCTTTGCGGTTTTCGGGGGTGAGGTGGGAGAGATGGAGCTCGCTGAAGGCGTGCAACTCCGCTATGTTTTGAGTGATGCGGTCGAGATAAGCTTTGAAGCTGGTTTCGACAAAGGCCTGCTGCATGATGCGCTCCAGGCGGACGGGGCTCTCGGCCAGCCGGGTGAGCTGGTCGGGGGTGATGGACGGGCCGGCCTGGGTGAGTTCCTGATAGGCTATTTGTGCGGCCTCGTGGAAGAGGGTTCCGAAAACGTTGGGTGGCAGGAAGTCGGTGGGCTTTTCGACTTCAGGCAGGTAGGCTACATGCTTGAAGAAGAACTTCAGGGGGCAGTCTACATAGGTGGAGAGGGCGGTGGGAGAAAGGCTCAGCTTACGGGCCATGAGCGCCTGTGCGTTGTCGGCATTTACCGCAATGGGGGCATATTGTCTGAGGGAGGAACGGGCCTGAAGGCTCCAACTGTGGATGGGGAGATAGGAGCCGGATGCGGTTTGGAGGAGAAGAAGCTGTTGCATGAAGCGGGACATTTCGCCTTTTTTCAGCCCGTCGGTAGCTTCGTTATAGACCAGTGTGACCTGACGGGCACGGGTGAGAAGCCGGAAGAAGTTGTAGGCGAACACGGCTGTTTTTTGTCCCGGCATGGGGAGATTGAAGGCCAGCCGCACATCGTAGGGAATGAACGAGTTGTGGGTATAGAGGCGGGGCAGTACACCTTCGGAAACGGAGAGCATGAGCAGGTGGTCGAAGTCGAGGCAGCGTGTTTCCAGAATGCCCATGACCTGCAGACCGGTGGCCGGCTCGCCGTGGAAGGCTACCGACTGGTTGCGCATGATTTGGCGCAACAGGCGGCTGAGGGTGTGCAGCTGCATGTCGAGCAGCCCCTCGGCCGCAAGATGGGCGAGGCGGTTGGCTATGGTGTAGCACTGGAAATAGCTTTCGGTGGAAAGCTGTTCCTGCCAGCTGTTGCGCGGATGGCGGCCGCGCGTTCTGAGGGCTTCGTCCTTGATGTGGGCGATGAGTTGCCGTAGGCATTGTTCGACCGTGGTGTCGGCATGGTCGGTTTCGATGCGTTTAAGGAACTTGCATACGGAGGCATAGGCCGGAGTGTGGCCCAGGGGGTAGCCCTTGGTGATGTTGACTTCGCGGGGACCTCCGGGCATGGCGGGGTCGGGGATGGACTGGACCACGGACTGGAGCATGCCCTCGTCGGCCAGGACAATGGCGGTGTGTCGCTCCTCGTCGGTGGTCAGATGCTGCTGGAGCCACTGGGGGACGTAACGGGCCTGGGCATTGTCGGAAGTGGCGGCAACGAAGTCGATGCGGGGAATGCGGGAAAGGTTGTCGAACTGCGAGGCATCGAGCGGGCTGGGAAAGCGGGTCAGGTTTTTGCGGAAAGCGCTGCCGATGTCGACGGGTGACTGCGGGCTGACGAGCAGCTGGTCGTAGTCCCAATAGAACAGGGCCTTGCCTTCTTTCTGGATATGGGAAAAGAGCTGCTCCTCAACTTGCAGGAGCACATTGAAACCTACGAAAACGAAGCAGTCGTATTGGGGCGGAAGAGTGGCTTGTTGTTGCTGCAACTGCTCGACAGCCAGGCGCTTGCGGGCTCCGTCGTAGGCCAGGCCACGCTGACGGAGGGTGAGGTTGAGCTCGGTGTAGATGTCGTAGAGTTGCTGCCACACTTCAAGAAACTGACGCTTGATGCGCGAAGTGGTAAACGGGCCGGACGACTCAAGGCCCAGCTTGATGCGCAGTTCGTGCAGCTTCTGCTGGATTTCGGGGTCGCTGATTTCCTCAATCTTCTTGATGTCGTAGAGATTGGTGAAAAGTAGTCGGGCATCGGCCATGGCACAGTCGACATCGTTGAAATCGCGGAGCAGCTGCTCGCCCCAGCCATAGAACCAGTCGAGCGACTTGGCCGCCTTGCCCAGCCGTTTCCGGTAGATCTGGTAGAGGAGGCAGATGGTTTCGATGTCGTCAGCCGTACGGAGCGGACTGATGAGGCCGAAAATCTGGTCGATGGTGAGATAGGTCGGGGCCCAGAGCGGGGTGCCGTCGGGAGGGGTGATGTAGTCGTTGAAGAAGATGCCGGCACGCTTGTTGGGGAAAACAATAGCCACGCGGCTTAAATCGTGGGAAAAACGCTGCCGAAGATCGTCGGCCACGAGTTTCAGGAAGGGTATGGCGTGAGAGGTGTTCATGGTGGGATTATTCTTGTGGAGCGGAAACGGGTTCGATACGGTTTTCATAGACATACCAGAGGTAGCCGCTGACGGAGCGGTGGCCCATACGGCTGAGGAGTTGCATGTAGGTTTGCACCTGGAGTATATAGTCGGGGCGTGGTTTGCCGAATTTGAAATCGATGACTACGGTATGGCCGTCTTTGGTCATGACGCGGTCGGGGCGGCGGGTTACGACCTGCCGGCTGTCCGGCTGCCGGCTGAGGATGCAGCATTCGCGAAAGAGGGTCCACGTACCGTTGAACCAGTTGCGTACCTGTTCGTTTTGCCAGCCACGCTCAATGATGGCGCGTATGTCCTGCAGCTGACGGTCGTTTTCAATGAGCCCCTGCTCAAGGAATGCCTGCAACACCTGTGGGGCATCATCGGCCGCATTGATTTCGGAATAGATTTTGTGGAGCAGGTTGCCCTGTCGGATGTATTGCCGGCGGTTGTCGGTATCTCCCTCGAGGGCCTGGAGAAATTCGGCCGACTGGTTGGACTGGCGGAACACCAGCCGCTCGCTGTGGGGCGCAAACGTGGCGAAAAGATCACGGCGCGGAAGTTTGAAACGATTGTCGCAGCGACGGGGGCTTTCGGACTCTGCTGAGGACGGAAGAAAGGGTTGTCCGCAGGTGTATATAATCGGGTCGGAGGCGTCGGCCGGATGCTGAAGAACATCGGCATTTTTGTCGAGGGTATAGGATATCAGCTGGCCCACGGTGTTGAGCGGCACATTGGGCTGCTTACCCCCGGACTGGCATTCGACCTTGGACCATACGTAAAGATTATTTTCGGCACGGGTAAAGGCTACGTAAAGCAGATTGAGGTTGTCGATACGCCGTTTGAAGTGCTCTGTCTGATAGTCAATGTTGTAGATGGAGTTGGAAGCCACGGACGTAGGGGTAATGGGAATGTAGGGAATATCATTGTAAGGGTCGGCCGAAGGTGCACACCAAAGCAAATCGTCGGTACGGTCTTTTTCGAGATCCCAGTCGCAGCAGGGGAGAAATACGGTTTTGTATTGCAGACCCTTGGATTTATGGATGCTGACAACCTGAATACCGCGGCTCTGGTCGGAGGAGGGTATGGATTTCAGTGAGAGGGTATTGTCCCAGTACTCAAGAAATTCGTCGAGGCTGGAAGACTGGTCAGAGAGATAGGCAATTGTTTCGTCGAGAAATGCAAAAAGGTATGCGTCGTCAGTCAGAGGACGCTGAGACGATCCCGGAGCAAACAGGAGCAGGCTGACGAGCTGTTCGATGAGCTCATAGAGAGGATAATGGGACAAGGCTTCGCGCTGCTGTACAAAAGCCTCGGGCAACAGTTCCTTGAGCATTTCGGAATCCTGGCCGAGACGGGAGGTGATGTCTGTCCAGTCCGTAACGGGACAGCCGAGTATGTCTTCCCGGTAGTGACGGGCAAGGTAACAGAGGGAAATGAGGTCGGTTCTGTCGTTGAGGTAGCGCAACGCGCTGATAATCATTTGTACAGACGTGGAGGCACGCAAAAGGAAGGCTTCAGCCGAAACAATGGCGGGACGTTCCGTCTGCCCCTCAGACTGGAATTCGTCCCAATGAGCATCGAGGTAGCTGACAATGGTGGCCGTGAGGTTATGGGTACGGACCAGAATAGCCATCTGACTGAAGGGCATGCCCTGCTCGTGGAGTTGGAACAGGGTGGTAAACATATCGTGGAGAATTTGCTCGTTGGTTTCCTGCAGCAGGCTGCGGCCGGTAGGGTAGAGCTTGAGGCAGACGTGTCCAAGTCCTCCGGAGCGGGCGCAGAATCTAGTCATGTCGGGGGCGTCGGGATCGTAGCCTTCGGTCAGGTACAGGCGGTGGATGGTATCTTCATCGAATCCCTGTTCGGCCAGCAGACGCCCTACGGTGTGGCGGGCATCCTCGTCGTCGGGAAGCAATTTGTCGGCCAGTTGGTCGAGCATGAACGACGCCTGATGGAAAAACTGAAGATTGAAACGTACAATGGTTTCCTGACTGCGGAAATTTTTGTCGAGAGGGATGATTTCGGCCGTCTTTTCATGGAAATGACGGCCCAGACGACGGGGCTTGTCGGATTGGATACTGCCGAGAATATCCCAGTCGCCACCCCGCCAGCGATAGATGCTTTGCTTGACATCGCCAACCAGTAGGGCCGTACCTCCCGAAGCGATGATTTCTTCCGTGAGAGGCATGAAATTTTCCCATTGCAGGGATGAGGTATCCTGGAACTCATCGATCATGATATGGTGATAGCGGATGCCGGCCCGCTCGAGAATGAATGTGGCGTCGGTGGGCTCCTGACGTATGACTTCATAGAGCTTGATGGGGGTTTGGGCCAGCAGGAAACGATCGTTTTCCTGCTCAATCTGTTCTACCTTGCGATGGATGTCGTCAAGCAAGCTGAGTTCATTGAGATGCTTGAGCGTAAGCCGGCGTGAATTGCGCAGGGAGGCGCAACGGGCTGCTTGTGTCATGATGGACGAAAGCAGAGCTGCCATGTCGGCTGCATATGCGGTGTCGGTGCGCTGTTTGGCCCACGTGTCAGGAAAACTGAGATAATTGGCCAAACGGTTGGAAGGTTGGCGGAAATAATCGCTTTCCTTGAGACCGTGAACTTCGTTGAGGCTGTTTTGCAGGTTGGTAGTCCAGGAAAGGGCATCCTGACCATATTTCAGACGGTCTTTTTCAAAACTGTTCTGGAATTTACGAAGTAGTGAATCCAGTTTTTTCCGAGCATCGCCCTCGCCGGTGGTGACAGAGTCTTTTTGGAGGCGTTCCTGATAGGCAGAGATCTTGTCTTCACAAGACAGGGCGTCGTTGAGTTCGCTGCCATGGCGCAGGTAGGTCTCGCGGGTCAGTTCCTTGGCCAGAGCCTTGAGCTGCCGGCGGACATCCCAGCCTTTTTCGTCGTCCATGCGCTGCTTGATAAATCTTTCGACCCGGCTTCGCAAACGGGGTGAGTCGGTAATGTGACACATGAGGTCGTCGACTGCTTTTTCAATCACCTCTTTATCGCTTAATTCAACCTTGAAGTGAGCCGTGTATCCCAAATCACGCGCCAGACCGGAAAGCAGGGCTTGAAGGAAGGAGTCGATGGTGCAGACCGTGAAGTGGTCAAAATCGAGCAGAATGCTCTTAAGAGCCTTTTGGGCCTGACTGCTGATAAATTCGGGCTGGTTGTAGGGGTAGCGTGGCGTGGGTGCTGGCAAAAACTGAAGAATGGTTTGGCGCACACCGTCGGCTTCGGGGAGTGAATGCCCGATGGCATAAAGATATTCGATGATGCGCTGCTTCATTTCGGCCGTGGCCTTATTGGTAAAAGTGACGGCCAATATGCTGGATGCAGGGATGTCCTGAAGCAGCAGGGCAATGTAGCGGGCAGCCAGCGTGTAGGTTTTTCCCGTACCGGCGGACGCTTTGTATATGGTGATGGCTTTCATGCAATGAACAGTATAAATTAAGGATGGATGGCCTTTTGGCTATTTAGGACAAAGATACGTTTTATCACTGAAAGCGGCAAGTCGTAATGTTGCTGTTTTGAAAAAACGGGAAATATATTTTGGCTTTTAGCCGGTCAAGCGCTAACTTTGCACTTTAAAATAAATTCTAATGCAAATATGCCAGGATATTTAGTTGAAGACTCAAGAAAAGTCACTACACATCGTTTACAGGAAATGAAGGAGCAGGGTAAAAAAATAGCCATGCTGACTTCGTATGACTATACTACCGCACGCATCGTAGACAGTGCCGGCATAGATATGATTCTGGTGGGTGATTCGGCATCCAACGTGATGGCTGGAAATCACACAACCCTGCCCATTACGCTGGATCAGATGATTTATCATGCGCGGTCGGTGGTACGCGGCGTGAAACGCGCTTTGGTGGTATGTGACATGCCTTTTGGAACATATCAGGTGGATGCGACTGACGGTGTCCGCAATGCCATCCGTATTATGCAGGAAACCGGTTGTGATGCCTTGAAACTGGAAGGTGGAGTGGAAATACTTCCAACGGTAACCGCCATATTGGAAGCCGGTATACCGGTGATGGGACACTTGGGACTGACGCCGCAGAGTATCAATAAATTCGGTACATACGCAGTGAGAGCCCGGGAAGCGGAAGAGGCAGAGCGTCTGAAAACGGATGCCAAGGCTCTGGTAGAAGCCGGCTGTTTCGGTATCGTATTGGAAAAAATACCGGCCGTGTTGGCAGAAGAAGTTGCCAAAAGTGTCAAGATTCCGGTAATTGGAATCGGTGCAGGAGGCGGCGTGGACGGTCAGGTGCTGGTTGTGGCTGACATGTTGGGAATGAATACGGAATTTTCTCCTAAATTCTTGCGTCGTTATGCCGATTTGCAAAGCATTATGACGGATGCCATCGGCCATTATATAACGGACGTGAAGAGTGGAGATTTCCCGAACGCTTCGGAGCAATATTAATTAATGGCATAACCAGAAAATAAAGTTCGCAAAAATCTCATGTCGTAAGTTTTTACTAACTTTGGCATCAAAATAATTTTTTCAGCATTAAAAACAAAGAACAAAATATGTCGAAACGATTCATCGAACGCAGTGGCTTGAACCTCTCTGAAATTAATAAGGAAGTATTGAAAGAGTGGGATGACACTGACCTCTTCCATAAAAGTATGTCGGAACGTGAAGGATGCCCGTCCTTTATCTTTTTTGAAGGCCCTCCTTCGGCCAACGGTCATCCGGGTATTCACCATGTGATGGCGCGTACGATTAAGGATGTATTCTGCCGTTACAAGACCATGCAGGGCTTTCAGGTAAAACGAAAGGCCGGCTGGGATACTCACGGACTTCCTGTCGAGTTGGGAGTAGAAAAAGAACTTGGCATTACGAAGGAAGACATCGGAAAAACCATTTCGATAGAATCGTATAACGAGAAGTGTCGTACCAATGTCATGAAGTTTACCAAGGAGTGGACCGACTTGAGCCACCGTATGGGATATTGGGTTGACATGGAACATCCTTATATTACGTATGAAAATTCATATATAGAAACGCTTTGGTGGTTGCTCGGACAACTTTACCAGAAGGGCTTGCTGTATAAGGGCTATACGATTCAGCCTTATTCGCCTGCAGCAGGAACTGGGTTGAGCTCGCACGAGTTGAACCAGCCGGGATGCTATCGTGACGTAAAGGATACGACGGTGACGGCACAATTCCGCATACTTGATCCTAAACCGGAAATGACGGAATGGGGTGAACCGTTTTTCGTAGCCTGGACTACTACACCATGGACCTTGCCTTCGAATACAGCATTGTGTGTGGGGCCGAAAATCGAATACGTATGTGTACAGACTTATAATATGTATACCGGCCGTCCCATCAGTGTGGTGATGGCACGTGAGCGTGTGTCCGCTTATTTTCAGGCAGAAGGAGCAGACGCAGACATGAATGCTTACAAGCCGGGTGATAAGGTAATTCCTTATCGTATTGTTGGTTCGTGGACTGGTGCAGAACTTGCGGAAATGCACTATGAGGCATTGTTGCCTTATGTTCGTCCGGATGAGGGAGCCTATCGCGTAATTCTCGGTGATTATGTCAGTACGGAAGACGGTACGGGTATAGTACATATAGCACCGACGTTTGGTGCTGATGACGCCTTTGTGGCCAAGCAGGCCGGAGTGCCGGGGATGCTGTTGCTGAACAAGAAAGGCAAGCAAGTGCCGATGGTTGACCTGCAGGGACGTTTTTATCGTATAGAAGATCTGGATGCCGATTTTGTGGCGAATCGTGTTAATCTGGAGTTGTATGGCCGTTATGCTGGTCGTTACGTAAAAAATGCGTATGATGATCAACTGACGGAGAAGGATGAAACACTGGACATCGCCATTTGTATGGACTTGAAGGCGTCCAATCAGGCATTTAAGATAGAGAAACACGTACACAGCTACCCGCATTGCTGGCGTACAGACAAACCGGTGCTTTATTATCCTTTGGACAGCTGGTTTATCAAGAGCACTGCCTGCAAAGACCGTATGATTGCTTTAAATAAGAGTATCCGTTGGAAACCTGAGTCAACGGGTAGCGGGCGTTTTGGTAAATGGCTTGAAAACCTGAACGATTGGAATTTGAGCCGCAGCCGTTATTGGGGAACCCCATTGCCAATCTGGCGTAATGATGACGGTGAAGAAATCTGCATCAGCAGCATACAGCAACTTTATGATGAGATAGAGAAGAGTGTGAAAGCTGGTGTGATGAGCTCAAATCCGTTGAAAGACAAAGGTTTTGTTCCGGGTGATTATTCGACCGAAAACTATCATAAAATAGACTTGCATCGTCCGTACGTGGATCAGATTGTATTGGTTTCTGCTACGGGGAAGGCTTTGCATCGTGAAAGTGATTTGATAGATGTATGGTTTGATTCCGGTTCTATGCCCTATGCTCAAATTCATTATCCGTTTGAAAATAAGGAGGCTTTTGAACAGGGTAAGATTTATCCGGCAGATTTTATTGCAGAGGGAGTGGATCAGACGCGTGGATGGTTCTTTACCTTGCATGCTATCGGAACAATGGTGTTTGATAGTGTGGCCTTTAAGGCTGTTATCAGTAACGGATTGGTGCTGGACAAGAATGGCAACAAAATGAGTAAGCGTCTCGGAAATGCAGTAGATCCGTTTGGAGCAATTGAAAAATACGGCTCTGATCCATTGCGTTGGTATATGATGACAAATTCGGCACCGTGGGATAACTTGAAATTTGATGAAGCTGGCGTGCAGGAAGTAGCTCGTACGTTCTTTGGAAAATTGTATCAGACCTATTCGTTCCTGGCCATGTATGCCAATGTTGATGGTTTTGATAACGCCGCACCGCAGGTTCCCGATAGTGAACGTCCGGAAATAGACCGTTGGATTTTGTCCGAATTAAATACGCTGGTTAAAAATGTTACGGCATGTTATGAGGATTTTGAACCGACTCGTGCCGGACGTCTGATGGAGTCGTTTGTAATTAATAACTTGTCTAACTGGTTTGTACGTTTGAGCAGAAAACGTTTCTGGGCTGGCGAAATGACAAGTGACAAATTGAGCGCATATCAGTCTTTGTATACATGTTTGTTGACAGTATCAAAACTGATGGCTCCTATTGCTCCTTTCTATGCAGACCGCTTGTATAAAGATTTGGTATCGGCAGTTAATGGTGAAAATGAAGCCGGAAGCGTGCATCTCGCTAAATTCCCAGTGGTGAACGAGAAGCAAATTGATGTAGAATTAGAAAAACGCATGGAACTTGCCCAGCAGATAACTTCGATGGTGCTTTCTTTGCGTAAGAAAGAGCATATTATTGTTCGTCAACCGCTGCAATGTATTTCTATTCCGGTGAGCGATGCTACACAAAAAGCGCGTATTCAGGGCGTGCAGCAACTGATTCTGGATGAAGTGAATGTTAAGGAGTTGCGCTTTGTAGAAGGTGCTATGCTGGAAAAGAAAGTAAAATGTAATTTCCGCATCATGGGCAAAAAGTTTGGCAAGTTGATGAAAGCTGTGTCAAATGCTGTGACAAGTATGTCGCAGGAGGAAATTCAGATTCTGGAGTCAACCGGAAGTTTTGAATTGAATGTTTCCGGTGAAGCAGTAGTAATTGAACGCACTGATGTGGATATTGTAAGCGAAGATATGCCAGGTTGGTCTGTGGCCAATGAGGGTACGTTAACTGTTGCATTGGATTTGGAAATCACTGAAGCCTTGCGTCAGGAAGGATTGGCCCGTGAGTTGGTAAAACGTATCCAAAGTTATCGTAAAGAGCATGATTTCCAGATAACGGATCGCATATCAGTGTTAATAGAAGAGAATGCTGCAATGTCTGCTGTATTGGATGTTTTTGGTGAATATATCAGTAAGCAGGTTCTGGCAGAAAATGTAAGTATGGTTGCAGCAGCTTTGGATGAAAATAAATCAGAAACTTTTGATTTTGAGGATTTCAAATTGAAAGTAAAAATAGTAAACCTATCTATAAAGTAAAAGCTATGGCAGAAAAAACACGTTACAGCGATGCTGAATTAGCTGAGTTTCGTCAAATTATTCTTGAGAAACTTGAATTGGCAAAGCGCGATTATGAGCAAATGATGGCTGTGTTGATGAATAAGGATGGAAATGATGTTGATGATACATCACCTACATACAAAATTCTGGAAGAAGGTTCATCAACACAGACAAAAGAAGAGATTACCACAATGGCCGCACGTCAACAGAAGTTTATTCAGGGCTTGCAGGCTGCTTTGGTACGAATTGAAAACAAGACGTACGGAGTTTGTCGTGTAACGGGAAAATTAATTCCTAAAGAGCGTTTGCGTGCAGTACCTCATGCCACATTGAGCATAGAGGCCAAACAGATGAAAGATCGCAAGGATTAAGACATGACAAACATGCAAAAAGTACGGATGCGAGCCTGGAGTGTGTCTGTTATTATCGTACTTGTATTGATCATTGATCAGGTTATCAAGTTTTGGGTAAAAACGACAATGGCACTTGGAGAGGAATTCAAAATCACGGAATGGTTTAGAATTCATTTCATCGAGAACAAAGGTATGGCATTCGGAATGGATTTTATAGGGACATGGCCATTAACGCTATTTCGCGTAATGGCTGTGGCTCTCTTTATTTATTTGTTGGTGAAAATTGTAAAGAAGCCAGAACGTTATCCTTTTGGGTTAGCCATTTGTCTGGCTTTTGTAATAGCGGGTGCTGCCGGTAATATCATTGACAATTGTATTTACGGTTTGATTTTTAGCGAAAGTACTCCTTTCAATGTGGCAATGATAATGGACTGGGGAACAGGATATGCTGATTTTATGCATGGAAAGGTTGTAGATATGTTTTATTTTCCGCTAATTGATACCTTTTGGCCGGACTGGGTACCTTTGCTTGGAGGGAGCCGTTTTTCGTTTTTCAATGCAATTTTTAATTTTGCCGATGCATCAATCAGTTGTGGAAGTATTGTTTTGATTCTTTTATATCATCGTTTCCTTTTTACGAAGTAGTTAACCGGTAAGGCGAGAGATTATGAAAATAAAGCATTTGTTCTTATTTCTGTTTCTGTTGTGTTCGATGACAGCTTGTCAGCGTAAGGAACAGAATATCTTGTCTGAACGTCAGATGGAGCACATGCTTTATGATTATCACTTGTCCCAGGCTATGGCGTCCCAGTTTCCTGATAGTGTAGCTTTCAGACAGCATTTGTATGCTGAATTGGTGTATAAAAAGTATGGGTTGACGGAGGCTGAATTCCAGCGTAATTTGCAATATTATATGCGTCAGGCCGAAGTCTTGCAAAAAATGTATGTGAATATCAACAAACGCATGCAATCTTATGCTGGAGGCGGTTTGACAGAATCGGAATCTTTGGAGCGCAGGCAGTTTTCTGCAGGGGGCGATACAGCTAATGTTTGGAAAGGTGCAACGTTCTATTTGTTGAATTCATATTCTGCTTCCAACCATGCATCATTTGAATTGCAAACTGATAGTACATACAGGAGTGGTGACAGATTTGTGATGTATTTTAATACGAATTGGCTTTATAGTGAAGGGGCACGGGAAGGAGTATTGTCTGTTCGAGTTCAGTATGCTAATGATTCTGTTGTGGTTAAAACGCAATATCTGTACTCCTCAGGAGAGCAAACAGTAGAATTCGGTGGTGTAGACATGCCTATCAAGTCTATCTCAGGCTTTTTCTATCAACCGGGAAGCCTACTTCGTAAACCGCGTTTGATGTTATTGTCTGATATCGTTTTGTTGAGAATACACCAGGCACGGATAAAGCCTGTTGTTGTGCCTGCTGCAAAAGCAGCATCATCAGATAGTGCGCATCGTGAAAAAACGGATAGCGGCCTTGTCTTGCCTTCGCCTTCGCGTGATAGCGCAGAAATGAGTAAACGTCCTCATTTCCGTGAGATGCCGGATAAGTCAGAACCCGATAAGCGTAAAATGCATTATCGTCGTGGAGTATTGGTGAGTGATTGATTTATTAAATACATGCTATTCTGAAAGGATGAAAATAGCTGTTTCCCGTTTGCATTTGTTGTCAGGTGAGGTGCTAACCAATCAGGTGCTGACATTTCAAGACGGTCAGTTGAGCAGTTGGCATAATTTGGTAGAAGAGGAACCCTTTGTTGCTTGGATTGGGGGTGATTATGATATGAAACTTAGTGTTTCAGAAAATTCTTCTGTGCTTGGCATAAAAATAGAATAAAGCAAAGATGTGTTTTAGGGCCAAGCCAGATAAAAGGTTGCGGTTCGTGCTGCGTTGGCATAAATGTATGATGGAAAATTGAGGTAAGTAGCATATTTTCCACCCTTTTTTTCTTATTCGCAGACAAAAGTCTGCATCTTCTGGGCCATAAAAAATGTTTTCGTCCAACGGGCCTGCCTCTAAATAGGCTTCGCGGCGGAAGAACTGACAAGCACCTATCAGGTATTCTGGCTCGAATACATTATTCATAAGATTGGGATAAGAATACCTGCTACTATGTCTGTGGAGAATATTTTTGACTTTTTCTGTGATACCAGGATATTTTTTGCAGTTGTCTTGTGGTGTTCCGTCAGGATCGGTTAGTCGGCATCCACATAATCCGTATTCTGGATGTTTTTCCATGAAGTATTCCATCCCTTCAATAGCTTGTGAGGATGCTATTGTATCGTTGTCTAAAATCATCATGAATCTTCCTCGAGCTCTTTCCAACCCTCTGTTTCGCGCGTACGAAACTCCTCGGTTTGTATTCAGATGACGGTATTTGACATACGGGAATTCTGATTCAATCATGGCTTGAGTTCCATCGGTTGAGCCGTTGTCTATCAGAATAAATTCAATGTCTGATCTTTTTTTTAGGGAGGCAATGGATTTCAGGCATTGCCGGAGTTTTTCTTTTCCGTTCCAGGTAATGATAATGATGGAGAGTCTTATCATGGTTGTTTTAGAGGTGTTCCGGTTCTAGCTATCCAAATAATTTTATTTTCAGCGCTTTAAAAGCATAAGTAAATTCTTTCCAACTTTTGAATCGTCTGATTTGGCTGATTACGAAATGAGGTGATAGAAAGTAGCTTAGGTTATTTCTGAATAACAATTTTTCCATTTCTTCTGCCGAAAGATGCGGGTAACTCAGAATAGAGTTCCTCTGCACATCCGTGGGCAGGTAATCGCCTGTAACAATCCATCCATTTTTGCGTGCCATGTCATAGAATTCGGTACCAGGAAATGGCGATACAATATTGAACATTACTTGGTCAACCTTGAGTGCTTTGGCGCGTTTTAGTGTATCGCGGATGGTAGCTTTGGTCTCCAGTGGGCTTGTTCCGATCAGAATGTTGAGCTTTACGGGGACGTGATATTTTTTCAGGAGTTCAATAGCCTGATAGATTTGAGCTTGTGTGATACCTTTTTTGATGAACTTGAGGATGTCGTCATTGAAGGATTCTACCCCCAGGTCAACGTATTGACAACCGGATTCGCCCAACATGCGTGCAATGGGTTCGGTAATGGCATCTACGCGGGCCTGGCATCCCCAAACAAATCCGTATTTTTTCAGGACTTCACATATTTGGGCAGTGCGCTTTTCGTTCCAAATGAAATTGTCATCCATGAAGCCGATGGCTTTGTAGCCTTGGCGATGCAGAAGTAATAATTCTTCTGCTATACTTTCTGTGGAACGAAAACTGATGGGAGGCTTGTGGCCTGTATTTCGGCGCGATTCAATTTCGCGTGCAAATGTCAGTGAACTCGGAACGCAGTAAATGCACCGGTAAGGGCAATTCCTGCTGCTGACAACTACTGTATAGGGTGAGCATTTGAGTTTTGGGTTACGGTATGTCCTTTCTCCCAGCAAATCACGTGCGGGGAAGGGGAGTTCGTCCAAATTCTTCAGTAAAGGTCTGGAGGGATTGTTCTTGATCTGGTTCCCATTGCGGTAAGACAATCCTTCAATGCCTGACCATGACTCATTTTGGGCCAAAGCTTTTACCAGACATGCCATGGTTATGTCTGGCTCGCCTCGTATAACAAAGTTCTTTTCACCTTCTGGTAAACATTGCTCGATGTAAAAAGTAGGCCCCGGTCCCATAAAGACTACATAGGATTCGGGATGGATCTGATGAATCAATCGTGCTACGGCTACGTCATTCTTTAGCGACAAATTGACGGTCCAAATAGCGTATAACTCACTGTCATCCTGCTTTATCCAGGTTTTGAATTCTTCAGCGGTTTGTTCCGGATATACAAAGTCCTTGTATGCGACGGTTGCATATCCTTGTTTCCGGATGAGGGCGGCAACTGTTAGTTCGTACATGTTGGGGGTAGGATATACGACTCGTGTACAACCGGAAGTTCGTTCAGCCGGATGCTCTCCGCGGTGGATAACGGGGGGTATGACAAATGTTACTTTCATGTGTATATCTCTGTTCTCGTATGTAATCCTGTAAAATATAAACGGAGTTTCATCTATATTTATGCGAAATTACATAAAAAAAATATGCCCTACAATAATTGTGCTTTGAAAAATGTACTGTTCAGAATGTGTGGCTGTTTTTGGAAGACGATGGTATTAAGGAAAAACAAATCGGTTTGAAAAAAGAAATAGACGGCTTGTTATTGGAAACAGGTCGGACTTCGTTTTGTCTTTTTACTGACGGTCAATTGTGATGTTTTTATATAAAAATCGTCTGATCCATTTTGCTTAATGGACCAGACGATTGGTTTTTCTGTGCATGTAAAGAATTTTCTATGGATTTAGTGTCAATCCTTTTCCCGTATAACTTACGGTATATGTTTTCCCCTTTTTTGTGGGCAAGTTCAACTGGTTGTTTTGATAACGCAGCAGACAGGTTGTGCCGGAACCGGAATGAATGACAACCTTGCTCAACTGACCTTGTTGCCAATAGATGTCAACGGTAAAATTTCCACGTGCCTTTAAGCCTTTGATGCATCCGTCTTTCCATGCATCAGGTAATGCCGGAAGCAAATGTATGAATCCCATGTGGCTTTGCATGAGCATTTCCGCTACGCCTGCTGTGCCTCCAAAATTACCGTCAATCTGGAAGGGGGGATGGCTGTCCCATAGATTGTCGTTGGTTCCGTTTTTGAGCAAATTCTGATAGAGAGTGTAGGCATGGTTCCCATCGTGCAGACGAGCCCATTGGTTGAGCTTCCATCCCATGCTCCACCCTGTGGCTCCGTCACCGCGATGATTCAGTACAACTCGTGATGCCCGTGCCAAATCGGGGGTGGTTACGGGTGAAATGGTGTGTCCGGGATGAAGACCGAACAAATGGTTGACGTGGCGGTGTTGGTCATTAGGGTCGTCAATATCTTTTGACCATTCCATTAACTGACCGTAGCGTCCTATACGATAGGGAGTCAGATGTTGCAATACGTTTGTCCATTCGTTACGTTCTTTTTCGTCAGTTTGTAAAATGCGACTGGCTTCAATGGCGTCGGTCAGGATTTCGCGTATTACGGCGTGTGAAAAAGTTGTGCCTTCGTCGATTGGCCCGTGTTCCGGTGACGTGCTGGGAGCAGCTGTGTACGTGCCGTCCGGTTTCTTCCACAGGTAATCTACAGCAAAGTTGGCACTGCTTTTAATGAGTTCGTATCCTGTTTTTTTCAGGAATTTCAGGTCGCGGGTGTAGTCGTAGTAATCCCAAATATGAGTGGCAAGCCATGGGCCTGCAACCGGGGAAAAATTCCATGACATATCTTTGTCACGTAACGGAGTGGTAAAACCAAAGATATTAGCTGATATGGATGCCGTCCATCCGCGTGCGCCAAAATAGGCTTGGGCTGTTTTTTCGCCAGGTTTGTGCAGGGTGCGGATAAAGTCGATCAGCGGCAGTTGGCATTCGGATAAATTGGTTGGACAGGCCGGCCAGTAGTTCATCTGTATGTTAATGTTGTTGTGATAATCTACTCGCCACGGACCGTCAACATTGTTGTGCCAGATTCCTTGTAAGTTTGCCGGCATATTTCCCGGTCGCGAACTGGCAATGAGCAAATAGCGTCCGAACTGGTAGTACAAACTCTCAAGTGCGTAGTCGGCTTTTCCTTGACGGTATTGGATCAGTCGTTGCTGGGTGGGCAGCGAGTCCTGCGAGGATGGAACTGAAGGGTTTAGCGTGAGAGTCGAACGGTTGAATAGTGATGTGTAGTCGTTGACGTGGCGCGAAAGCAGTTGTTGGTAACTTTTTTTGCGTGCTTTTTTTATCCATTTTTCCGTTGTCTTTAATGGATTGACACCTACATAGGCTTTGGGGTCAGAAAAGTCCGGATCGAAATTGGGCCGATAGTCTGTATCTGCAGTAATGAGAAACAATACTTCATCGGCATTTTCTATTTTTAATACCCCTTCCGGCAACGTTGTGACATTTCCTCCATGGGTTACGGCCTCTATGCGTACTACATATTTCATTCCGTTGTTGTTCAATTGAGAAGTGTAGCATACGGCATTTTTTTCAGGCGACGTAACAAAGTGGCCGGAAGTAAGAGGGTTTGGAGTATATGATAAACTAACGTTTTGTCGGCCTTTTTGACTGGCTGTCAGACGCACAACCATGACCTGATCGGGGTAGGATACGAAAAAGTCTCTTCGATAGCTTGTACCTTGTACGTTAAATCGAACGGTGGCTAAAGCAGAGTCGAGGGAGAGCGTACGACGGTATTGGCTGACTTCTTTTTCGTTGAGGTCAGTAAGCAGACGGAATTCACCACCCGTAGTAAAACTTCCAAATCGGAAAGGATCTTCGGCATTGGCTTCGTAGGGAACTCCGCTGTTAAAATTGTCTTGGGTGAGTATGGCTGCTTTTTGCCAGTCGTTTTGTTGGAAAGCGTTGCGGATTTCTTGTAAAACTGTTACGGATTGTTTGTTAACATCCCAATAATAGGCTGCACCTTTTGATGTGTTTGGACCTCCTCTCCATAAGGTTTTTTCGTTAAAAGAAAAACGCTCGGTGGTTATTGATCCAAAGATATTGGCACCAATGCTGCCGTTGCCAATAGGTAAAGTGGAATTTTCCCAAAACGGTTCAGTATTTTGATGTGCACTTCCCATATCAACGGCCGGTTGTCCTTTTCCCCATGGAGGTGTGGAGGCGAGAGGTGCAGGTGTGTCAAACCAGATTTCTTGAGCGGATTGGGCATACAATGACAAGGAAATGGTTGACAGGAGTAAACTACGCAGTAAATTTTTATTGAAAGTGTTCATTTCGTGAATAAAATTATTTTTGTTGATATACACGAACATAGTCTATTTCATAGCGCATGGGCATAGCTTTTAGATCAACTTTTCCGCCACTGCTTCCCATAGCCAGGTTGAGTAAAAGATACATGGGCTTGTGAAAAGGATTTTCATTTTTTCCCTTGACTCCATTGAACGTCTTACTCAGGTCAATTTCATTGAGCAATTCATCATCAAGATACAATTTAATGGATTCCGGCGTCCAGTCCATACGCCATATGTGGAATTGAGTTGCCCATAATGAATCTTTTTGAGTGAAGTGGGTAAACGGAACGACTTCGGTATCCCAAACACTTTCATCACCCTCTTTGGCTCCCCAGCATGCATTTGCCAGAATGCTTCTGATGCCGCCACGTTCATAAAATTCCATGATGTCTATTTCGCCGCAGTGTGGCCATCCGTATTCTTTTTTCTGTCCAAGAAGCCAAATCGCGGGCCATGAACCTCGGGCAGCCGGAATCCTTGCACGGATGAGAAAACGGCCATAAAGAAATTCACGTTTTTCTTTTGATATGACACAGGCTGAAGTGCATTCAATTTGTTTCCGTTGTTCGCCCCATTTTTTAGATCCTTCTTTATAGGTGGGATTGGGGCGACGTTCTTCACGGGCTGTGATGATGAGTGAGCCGTCGTGTACTATGGCATTGTCGGATTGGTACCATTGCCATTCATGGTTTCGTACAAATCCCTCTTCAAAACTCCAATTGCTCGGATCTGGACGTCCGTTAATAGAGAATTCATCGTTCCATACCAGATGATATCCGTCGGGTAATGATGTGGGAACGTTGTCTTCAGTAGATTGTGCCATACTGCCCGAAGCATATACGGCCAATAAAAGAGTCAGCAGACTTGTTAATTTTTTAGATTTCATAGCTGTTAGTGATTAAGGATTATAGATAAAAATCTTGAGTGAGTAGTTCATATTCTTTACTTCTCCCATGAGGCCCGTTTCCAGAAAGCGGCATATTGTTGAAGGTAACATGGTCGGGACATTTTTTACTGTTCTTGAAGCATAGTAGTACACGTTTACAGGGACGTTGTGGTGATGTCATGACTCGTGTAATACAAGTCAAATACAATCCGTATTGTTCTGCTTTTGAAATAAACCGATGAAAAATAGCTGATGGAAGAATCACATTAAAAAGTCCAAATTCAGGTTTGAGCAGACATGATGCCGTTTGTGCCAGCTGGTCTAAAGGCAATGTGTTTGTATGTTTGGCAATGGCTTCACGTTTGGAAAGAGGAAGCATGTCTTCTTCATAGAAAGGAGGATTGCTTACAATGGCGTCATATGATTTCTGTGGAGAAATGGAGTGTCGGTAAGTCCTGGCATCGGAAATTTCAAAAGAAATCCTGTCACTCCATGGCGAAATGGCTGCATTTGCTTTTGCTTGGTTAATAGCTTGATAATCAATGTCAATACCTTTGATTATAGCAAAAGGATAACGTTGTGCCAACATAATGCTGACTAATCCCGTTCCGCATCCAATGTCAAGGACTGATATTGTGTTTCCCGTATCTTTTTTTTCAGGCAGTTTACTCCATGCTCCAAGCAGAACTCCGTCAGTGCCTACTTTTAAAGCACATTGGTCGTGATATATTCTGAATTGCTTGAATTGAAAATATTCGGGATGTTTTTTCATGTGTAATAGATCATCTTATGTTCTTTAGGTCTGGCAATATCAAAAACATACGGGATTTTTCGGTGGATTATGTTTTCATTGTGTCATAAAGTCCGAATCCTACTTGTTTTACACTTGTTGGTTTGATTATCCCCGTAAGTTCAGATCGTCAGTGCAAAAGTATATAATTCTCTGAGAAACGCGGCTTGAAATGTTCGGAATTATTAGAAAAATTGTTATTTTTGCAAATCTATTTGCCTGTGATATGCCGGCATTTATAACGTTCGGCAGTAATAGGTTATTCATTTAAAGAAAATCAGTTTTAAGAAATAAGAAAATACTAATGAGCAGAAGCGAAACCAGTCATAATCCATTTTCTTTGATAGCCGATTTTGATGGTGATATTTCCAATTTATTTAATATAGAAGTAGACAGCCAGTTACCTATTCTTCCATTGCGGAACATGGTGCTTTTTCCGGGTGTCTTAGTACCAGTTGTTGTAGGCCGCCAGCAATCGTTGCGGTTGACGAAGAAGGCAATGAAGACGGGGTGCTACATAGGAGTAGTGTGCCAAAAAGATTCGTCAGTGGATTCTCCTCGAAGAGAAGATCTGTATGATTATGGTACAGTGGCAAAAGTCGTTAAAATTTTTGAGTTGCCAGACTCTACAACAACCGTTATCTTGCAGGGATTTTGCCGATTCCGGTTAGGAGAAATAACAAAGAATCGGTTTTATATGGTTGGGGAAGTCACTAGATTGACGGATGAATTGCCTCAGGAAAGTGATAAGGAATTTAAAGCTTTGGCTGAGGCTTGCAGGGACTTGACATTGGAATGTTTGAAATTAAATGAGAATCTGCGTCAGGAAGCTGTCGTGACTATCCGTAATATAAACAATGACATTTTCCTCGTTAATTTCATTTGTACAAATTTACCTTTTGGAATAGAAGAAAAAGACAGACTTTTGCAAATAGACGAGGTTAAGGTGCGAGCTTACCAACTGTTGGGAATCTTGAATCGGGAAGCCCAGTTTGGACGTTTGAAAGAACAGATACAGAATAAGACCCGTGAGGAACTCGACCAGCAGCAGAAGGAATATTTTCTCCAACAGCAGATAAAGAATATACAGAGCGAATTAGGCGAAGCTCAGAATTCTGATGTCGTAGAATTGCGAGAAAAGGCCAAACAGAAGGAGATGCCTCAAAATGTGCAGGCTTTGTTTGAAAAGGAAGTCGGTAAGTTAGAGCATATTAATCCTCAGAGTCCGGATTATAATGTGCAATTGAATTATCTTTCAACTTTAACCGCTTTGCCATGGGGTACGTATACAACGGATAATTTGGATATAAAACATGCCGAGCGGACCTTGAATCGGGATCATTACGGATTGGAAAAGGTAAAAGAACGCATTTTAGAACATCTGGCAGTATTAAAGTTGAGAGGTGATATGAAGTCACCCATTATTTGCTTGTATGGTCCTCCGGGAGTTGGAAAAACATCGCTGGGACGTAGTATTGCTGATGCATTGAATCGAAAATATGTGCGGATTTCTTTGGGAGGAGTACATGACGAAGCTGAAATCAGAGGGCATAGACGTACGTATATCGGTGCTATGCCGGGACGGATTATTAAAAGTTTGATTAAGGCTGAAAGTGGTAATCCGGTCTTTATATTAGATGAAATAGACAAGGTTTCTTCGAATAATTTTAATGGGGATCCGCAGTCGGCTTTGCTTGAAGTGTTAGATCCGGAGCAAAATGATACCTTTCATGATAATTATTTGGATGTCGATTATGATTTGTCGAAAATCTTATTTATTGCTACGGCAAACAGCTTAAATACTATCCCCGGCCCGCTGTTGGACCGTATGGAACTGATAGAGGTGAGTGGTTATCTCACTGAAGAAAAAATGGAAATTGCACGTCGTCATCTGTTACCACGTAAGCTTTCTGAGAATGGGTTTGATCCTAGCGTAAAAATAAAACTGACTCCTGCGGCCCTGGAGATGATGATTGAGAAATATACACGCGAGAGTGGGGTGCGCCAACTTGAAAAGCAAATTGATAAGTTGTTACGGAAAATAGCTTTCGATTGCTTGAAGAAAGGCGAGACCATACCGAATATGACCATTAAACCGGCTGACATAGAAAACTATTTAGGCAAACCGTTATTCAGTCGCGATAAGTATCAGGGTAACAGTTATGCCGGTGTTGTGACAGGATTGGCATGGACTGCAGTGGGCGGTGAGATTCTTTTTGTAGAAACAAGTCTTAGTCGTGGAAAGAGTGCTAAATTAACCCTAACAGGAAATTTAGGCGACGTTATGAAGGAATCTGCAGTTCTTGCTTTGGAATATATTAAGACGCATGCGGAAAGATTGAATATTGATTATCGTATATTTGAACATTGGAACATACATATACATGTTCCAGAAGGTGCTGTGCCTAAAGACGGTCCTTCGGCAGGAATAACGATTGCAACTTCCGTAGCTTCAGCTCTTACACAGCGAAAGGTTCGGGAGCGTTTGGCCATGACTGGTGAAATTACGTTGCGGGGTAAAGTCTTGCCTGTAGGGGGAATTAAGGAGAAAATCCTGGCAGCAAAACGAGCTGGTATTAAAGATATTATCATGAGTCGGGAAAACAAGAAAGATATTGACGAAATTTCGGAAATATATCTTGACGGTTTAACGTTCCATTATGTCGATGATGTGATGGATGTGCTTGATTTTGCTTTGCTGGATGAGAAAGTGGCACATCCTGTAACTTTTGATGTGGAGGATGAAAAATCTGTGAAATAATGAGATTTACGTTATTGCATACAGATAAGTCCAGTCAGGCCCGGGCAGGTTTGATAGAGACAGATCACGGTAAGATAGAAACTCCAATTTTTATGCCGGTCGGCACTGTCGGTTCTGTAAAAGGGGTTCATGTTCGTGAATTAAAGGAAGATATTCATGCTCAGATCATATTGGGCAATACTTATCATCTGTATTTGCGGCCAGGATTGGACATACTCGAAAAGGCCGGAGGCTTGCATAAATTCAATGGCTTTGATCGTCCTATACTTACAGATAGTGGAGGCTTCCAAGTTTTTTCCTTAACGGGGATACGCAAATTATCCGCCGATGGATGCGAGTTCCGTTCTCATATAGATGGGAGTAAGCATTTCTTTTCTCCAGAGCGGGTTATGGATATTGAGCGAATAATTGGAGCTGACATTATGATGGCATTTGATGAATGCCCTCCAGGCGATTCCGATTATTCGTACGCCCGAAAAAGTCTTGATTTGACACATCAGTGGTTGTTGCGTTGCGTGAAGCGCTTCCGGGAAACGGAACCTAAATATGGATACAATCAGTCTTTATTTCCTATTGTGCAAGGATGTGTTTACAAGGATTTGCGTCGTGAAAGTGCGCAGTTCGTGACAGATTTGGATGCTGACGGTTATGCTATTGGCGGATTGGCCGTAGGTGAACCAGAGGGAAAAATGTACGAAATGATTGAGTGTGTCAATGAAATCCTTCCGGAAAATAAACCGCGTTATTTGATGGGAGTCGGAACGCCGGCTAATATTCTTAATGCGATTGAGCGTGGAGTAGATATGTTTGATTGCGTGATGCCTACTCGGAACGGGCGAAATGCGATGTTATTTACGGCTCATGGTGTGATAAACATGCGAAATGCTAAATGGGCTGACGATTTTTCACCTATTGATGCTGACGCTCATTGCTTTGTGGATGTCCAATATACAAAGGCATATTTGCATCATTTATATAAGGCCAAGGAATTATTGGCTATGCAAATTGGTAGTATTCATAATCTGGCCTTTTATCTGTGGTTGACCGGCGAGGCAAGGAAACACATACAAACTGGCGATTTCTGTACATGGAAGGGACAGATGATTGAACAAATGTCACAGCGGTTATGAGAAAATTCGGCAATAGAAAAAAAGGAAAAATCATGACGGAAAACGGCGTTAACGAGCATTGTCTTGCGGATGCTGAAATGCCGGACTGTGGGATGCGGAAAAATAAAAAAGCCAGAAAGTCCAAATGCCCTTCATGGTTGAGAAAATGTCTGACGGTGAAGTTTATATCCAGAATAGACCGGTATATAATCGTTAAATTTTTAGGCACATATATTTTTTCAATAGCCCTTATTATTTCTATTGCTGTAATTTTTGATATAAATGAGCGTATCGACAAACTTACACAAAGTCATGCTCCGCTCAAGCGTATCGTGGTGGACTATTATATGAATTTTATTCCATATTTTTCTAATCTTTTCAGTCCACTTTTTGTCTTTATATCAGTTATATTTTTTACATCAAAGTTAGCTGATAATTCGGAGATTATTGCAATGAAGTCTACCGGAATGAGTTTTCGGCGGTTGTTGCGGCCGTATATGATAACTGCGGCCTTAATAGCTGCAACCTCATTCCTGTTGGGAGCTTATGTAATTCCACGTGGAAATGTGGCACGTGTGAATTTCGAGAACCGTTATATTAAGAAAAAGAACATTGCAAGTGTCGATAACGTGCAGTTGCAAGTAAGTCCGGGAGTCGTTGCCTTCATTTCTCATTTTGATATGAATACAAAATCCGGATATGGCTTTTCTTTGGACAAATTTGTGGATAAGAAATTGGTGGCGCACCTGACTGCTCAGACCATACGGTATGATACGCTTTCAGCCGAACGCTATCATTGGAAATTGAATATGTACAGTATCCGTACGCTGAAGGGGTTAAGGGAGAAACTTTCATCTGGAGCAGCGATGGATACTATTATATCTATGGAGCCTTCGGATTTTATGTATACCAGCAATCAGCAGGAAACGCTGACGTTGCCGGAGTTGAAGGAATATATCCAACGTCAGAAGGAGCGTGGGGCTGCTAATATCAGTCCTTTTGAAGTGGAATATCATAAACGTTTTGCCACACCTTTTGCTGCATTCATACTGACACTTATCGGCGTGTCGCTTTCGTGTGAAAAGCGTAAAGGTGGAATGGGACTTTCATTGGGGGTCGGATTGGCTTTAAGTTTTTCCTATATTCTTTTTCAAACCATTTCCGCTACGTTTGCCATTAATGCAGGGTGGCCGGCTATGATTTCCGTCTGGATTCCCAATATTATATTTATCATGATTGCGTTATATCTGTATAGAAAAACGCCAGAATAAAAGATTTATTTCAATATATGGATTTTTACGATTTAGATTTAGATGATGCAACGCTTGATGCATTGGATGCCATGCGTTTTGAGAAATGTTCTCCCATACAGGAAGCTGCCATTCCGGTTATATTGGAGGGTAAGGATGTGATAGGAGTGGCTCAAACCGGAACCGGAAAAACTGCTGCCTATTTGTTGCCTATTCTAAATCAGTTGAATAAGGGTACTTATTCGGAAGATCACGTAAATTGTGTCATCATGGCGCCTACACGTGAGTTGGCTCAACAGATTGATAAAGCCATGGAAGGCTTTTCCTATTTTATGAATGTGTCGAGTGTCGCAATATATGGCGGAAATGACGGCATACGTTATGAGCAGGAAAAGCGTGGCCTGACCAAAGGGGCTGACATCGTAATTGCGACCCCCGGTCGTTTGATATCGCACATGAGCCTGGGAAATGTGGATTTTTCAAAGGTCTCATTTTTTGTGCTTGACGAGGCCGACCGTATGCTTGACATGGGCTTTAGCGATGATATTCTGCAGATTGAAAAAATGTTGCCCAAGCAACGGCAGACTATATTGTTTTCGGCTACAATGCCCGACAAAATTGTGAGTCTGGCCAAGAAAATCATGAATAACCCGGTTGAAATAAAATTGGCTGTATCCAAGCCGGCAGAGAAGATTGACCAGGGTGCATATTTATGTAGAGAGGGAGAGAAAATTGCTGTTGTAAAGCATATCTTTCAGCAAATTCCTCCTGAGCGTGTTATTGTTTTTGCCTCGTCCAAGCAAAAGGTAAAGGAACTGAACATTGCGCTAAAACGCCGTGGATACAATTCGGATGCGATGCATTCGGATTTGGAACAGAAGCAGCGTGACGAAACGATGACTAACTTTAAGGCAAACCGTACGTCTATTTTGGTGGCTACGGATATTGTGGCCCGTGGTATCGATATTGACGATATTCAGATGGTTATTAATTATGATGTTCCGCATGATTCGGAGGATTATATACATCGCATCGGACGTACGGCACGCGCCAATCGTACGGGACAGGCCATTACGCTGGTCTCGGAAAAGGACTACCCTAAATTTTGCAGCATCGAAAAATTCCTCGGGCGAAAAATTGAGGTTAAGAAAAACCCGGAAGGATGTATTCAGGAGGAAACGTTTAGAAAACAGGTTTCAGAGGCCGGCGGTTCAGGAGAGCGCCGGGGAAGAGGCCGTCATCACGGTCCGAAGCGACGGGAAGTGAACGGGGAAGAGAAAACAAATGCCAACCGGTCACGTCGCCGTGGGCATAAACGTGGTGGGGGACGTTCAAATCAAAAGAACTCGGCACCTAAAACGGCTGAGAAGGCACCTAAAAAGAACGGCGAGCCGAGTTAATTTAATTATAAACCATGCAGCGGATTTTTTCCGCAAATGAAAGACATACAGGGGAGTTATGAATACTGCTGATTTCTTTATTCTTTATCAGGAAAGTGAGGCTGTTTATGATTTGCTGTCGGAGTTACAGCAAAATCCGCATATAGCTAATGTTTTTTTGCTGACCACACAGTCCGTATCGGAGTTGACAATACCGTATGCGAAGTGTCGTTTTGTAACCATTCAGTCAACGGAGAATTTGTCTACCATCAGAACAATATTGCAAATGGCAGAAAGTGATTGTTGTTTTTTCCAGCTTTCGCCTAATGCTGTTCGTCTGGGGTATCGTTGCGTAGAGCGGATGTTGGAGTGCATGGCAGCCGAGCAGCCCATGATGGTGTATGCCGATCGTTATGACCGAGTTGGCGATTCAGTCCAGCCGCATCCTGTAATTGATTATCAGAAAGGATCTGTACGCGATGATTTTGATTTCGGTTGTTTGTGGTTGGTCTCGCTGTCGGGAATTCGTCATTTCCTGAAACATACCACGCTTGTACATGTCAAGTATGCCTCAACCTACGCTCTTCGTCTGTATTTGAGTACAATGGGCGAATTGTTCCATTTGAAGGAATATCTTTACGAAGAAGAGAAGGTAGATTTACGTAAAAGTGGTGAGAAACAGTTTGATTATGTTGATCCGCGAAATCACGCCGTACAGAAGGAGAAAGAAGCAGTTTGTACTGAACATTTGCACAGAATCGGAGCATGGCTGGCTCCAGATGAATATGACGAGCCGCATTGTGAGCACGATGAATTTCCGGTGGAAGCTTCAGTAATTATTCCGGTACGTAATCGCGAGCGGACCATTCAGGATGCTGTTGAGAGTGTACTTTCGCAGCAAGCGGATTTCAGCTACAATGTAATCGTAGTGAATAATTATTCGACTGACGGAACGGCTGAAAAATTACACCGATATGCCGGAAATCCCCAAGTAAAGGTGCTGGTGCCTCCCATGCACGATTTAGGCATTGGCGGATGTTGGGACTATGCCATACGTTCGGCTTATTGCGGACGTTTTGCCGTGCAGCTGGATTCAGATGATCTGTATAGCGGTCCGGATACGTTGTCGCGGATTGTTGCAGCATTTTATGAGCAAAAGGCTGCTATGGTGATAGGTTCTTATCGCATGGTTGATTTTCAGTTGAATACCCTTCCGCCGGGTTTGATTGACCATAAGGAATGGACTGTTGAAAACGGGCGTAATAACGCACTCCGAATCAATGGCTTGGGAGCTCCCCGTGCTTTTCAGACTTCAATTCTTCGACAGATCGGTTTTCCGAATACTTCGTATGGCGAGGATTATGCGGTTGGACTGGCCGTATCACGTCGGTTCCGTATTGCACGGATTTACGACGAATTGTATTTGTGCCGTCGTTGGGAAGGTAATTCAGATGCTGCACTTTCAGTAGAGAAGATCAATAAGAATAATCAGTACAAGGATAGCATCCGGACAATGGAGATCAGTGCGCGCCAGCATTTGAACCGCATTTGGAAAACTCCGGTTTCGCGTGAGCAGACAGCGGATTTTATTGATCGTCAACTGGCTGAGTGGCCAATGGCACGCAAAAGCTTTTCTGACTTGGCTGAACAGGTGCGTTTGCGCGATGTATCCCGTGAGGGATGCAGGTTGACGTTGCAGTACAACCCGGCACGTATGGGGTCGGCTACGGCCAAGGTCGACGCGGTTAGTATCAAGCAGCGTGCTTGCTTTTTGTGTGATCATAACCGGCCTGCTGAGCAGTTGAGTCTGCCAATTGAAGGTCATTTTCAGATTTTGATTAATCCGTATCCCATTTTGCCTCGTCATTTAACGATTCCTACCCGTCGTCATGGCGCTCAATCTGTGGGAGAATATATAGAAACCTTTTGTCGACTGGCTTGGACACTTAAAGATGACGTCGTGTTTTACAACGGAGCGCGTTGTGGTGCTTCAGCCCCCGATCATGCACATTTTCAGGCTGGCCGATGCAGTGGGGTTCCGTTGATTGCTGATTGGAGATATTACGATTCTCTGTTGTCGACAGTAAAGGTTACGAAAGATGCTTCCGGTGCAGAACATGGGGGGATTTATGTACTGAAAGGGTATGCTTGTCCTGCTTTTGTTGTGAAGGCTGATAATGTTGAGCGGGGAGCAGAATGGCTTAGGTGGTTGATAAAGTTTCTGCCAAAAGCCGACGGACAGTTGGAACCCGACATGAACTTACTGGCATGGAAACAGCGTTCAGAGTCAGATTTGGCTGATCAATTGATTGTTGTTCTGTTTCCTCGTACAAAGCATCGGCCTGAATGTTATTTCCGGGAGACTGACAGTCAGCGGCTGATAAGTCCGGGCGCTTTGGATATGGCGGGATTGATAATCACCCCCAGAGCGTCCGATTATGAGCAACTGACATGTGACGAAGCTTTCGGTATCTTACAGGAAGTTACTATGTCGGCAAGTAGTGTCGAGCAGTTGGCTTTGCGTATTAAGGCATCGAATCAACCTTTAGGATGTAGCGCACTTGTTGCGACCGAACCGGAAGTAGAGGTGGGAATTATGCACGGAGAGGACATTAAGTTTAGGCTTAATGAAGTGTATGTGGTAGAAAATAATACGGTGAGTGGTCAGCAGCATTTGGCATATCATGAGGGTAAGATTTTATGGAACGGAAATTTGTATGATGAGCTTTTGTTCCGACCTTGCACTACCGATTCGACGTTTACTCTTGAAAAGGTCACAATTGGTATTCATTTTCATTGGGAAAGACAAGAGGACCAGACCTTTTTGGGCGCTTTAAAGTTTGTGGTACACGATGATACCATCTGGGTTGTTAATATAGTTCCGGTTGAGACGTATTTAACGAGTGTGATTAGCAGTGAAATGAAAGCTACATCAGATTTGGAATTGCTGAAAGCTCATGCTGTGGTTTCTCGCAGTTGGCTTTTTGTGCAGATGATGAATCGTCGAAATCCCGATGTAAAGTCAAATTTGGAGCCGGCCGGAAAAATCGTAAATGAAGATGAAATCTGTACATGGTATGACAGGAAGGATCATACGTTGTTTGATGTTTGTGCAGATGATCATTGTCAACGTTATCAGGGAGTTACACGTGAAAGTACTGCGCATGTATCTCAGGCCGTTCGTGCAACGAAAGGACTGGTCTTGGTTTTCCACGACGAAATATGTGATGCTCGTTTTTCAAAATGTTGCGGTGGTATAAGCGAAGAATACGCTGCATGTTGGGATAAACGTGATGTTCCCTATTTGTCTGCAGTACATGACAATATGGAAGAAGATGGTGTTCCTGTTTTAAGTAACGAAAAAACAGTAGAGGCGTGGATTAATTATCCTGAGGATGTTTTTTGTAACACGCATGACCAGCATATTTTACGACAGGTCTTAAACGATTATGATTGCGAAACTCCCGATTTTTATCGTTGGACAATTTGTTATTCGCAAGAGGAATTGTCGGACATGGTACGTAAGAATCTAAATATGGATTTGGGGTATATTGTTGATCTGCAGCCTCTTTCACGTGGAAAGAGCGGGCGGTTGTATCGGCTGAAAATTGTAGGGACGTTGCGCAGCATCATTGTTGGTAAGGAATTGGAGATACGTCGTGTGTTGTCTGATACTCATTTGTATAGTTCTGCTTTTATTATAGAAAAAGGTAAGGAAAATGCATCGGGAGTTCCTCAGTCGTTTGTGCTGAAGGGTGCAGGTTGGGGACATGGCGTAGGAATGTGTCAGATTGGTGCGGCAGTTATGAGTGAACAAGGATATTCTTTTGAGCAGATTTTGCGGCATTATTATAAAAATGCAGAGATCAAAAAGGTTTATCAGTAAAATTATATAATTATGATTCAGAAAAGATGCTCGAAACGTTCGCCTTGGGCTTGGGTACCGTCCTTGTATTTTGCTGAAGGTATACCATACGTGGTGGTAATGTCCATTGCGGCAGTAATGTATAAACGTTTTGGATTGTCAAATACGGATATAGCTTTATATACCAGTTGGTTATATTTGCCGTGGGTCATCAAACCTTTTTGGAGTCCGGTGGTGGATATGTTAAAAACGAAACGGTGGTGGATAGTAGTTATGCAATTGTTGGTCGGGGCATCTTTGGCTGGAGTGGCTTTTACGTTGCATACTTCCTTTGCCATTCAGTTAAGTTTGGCGTTTTTCTGGTTGATGGCTTTTAGTAGTGCAACACATGATATTGCGGCCGATGGATTTTATATGTTGGGGCTTGATGATGAAGAACAGGCTTTATTTGTAGGAATAAGGAGCACTTTTTATCGTATAGCTACAATTGCCGGACAAGGCTTTTTAATAATGATTGCAGGTGTGCTGGAGGTATTTACGCGTCGCATATCGATGGCTTGGAGTTTGACTTTTTATGCTGCGGCAGCGTTGTTCCTTTTACTTTGCGTATATCATAGATTTGTGTTGCCGTGCCCGTCTGAAGACCGGTTGAAAAGGGTTTCAGGAAGAAATCTGTTAAGAGATTTTCTGGATTCATTTGTCACCTTTTTCAAAAAGCCTCATATTATTCCAGCAGTGTTGTTCATGTTGCTCTACCGGTTTCCTGAAGCGATGTTGACACGCATTTGTCCATTGTTTTTTATTGAAAAAAAGTCTGCAATGGGATTGGGATTGACAACGTCAGAATTGGGCTTTGTTCAAGGCACCATAGGAGTGATAGGTCTTACTATAGGAGGAATAGTAGGTGGTATTGCTGCGGCAAAGGGCGGACTTCGCAAATGGCTGTGGCCTATGGTAATAGCCATGTCGTTACCTAATTTGGTGTATGTATATTTGAGTTGGGTATTGCCTGAGAATTTTTTTATGATTAATGCTTGTGTATTTATCGAGCAGTTTGGTTATGGCTTCGGATTTACTGCTTATATGCTGTTTCTTATCTTTTTTTCAAAAGGAAATAATAAAACAGCCCATTATGCTATATGTACGGCATTTATGGCCATGAGCATGATGTTTCCGGGGATGGCGGCAGGATGGTTACAGGAGAAATTGGGATACGCACATTTCTTTGAGATTATAATGTTGTTTTGCCTGATTACAGTGGGAGTGTCTTATTGGATTAAACGTCGTTTTGAAACGTTGAAATAAAAAATAAGTATGAATTTTATGCGCCGATTGTTTCTGCTTGTACTATTGTTCGGATATTATTATGTTGCAATGGCGCAACATAATATGATATTTTCTGACCGTTTGAAGACATTAATGGTACGAGTCGGGGATGATTTGAAGGCTTCACCCGTAATAAATTTGGGAGAAGATGAGTATGTAGAGATTTCTTTTGATGAACTTTCTCATGATTATCGTCGCATGGCTTATAAAGTTGAGCATTGTGAAGCTGATTGGAGCCTTTCCGATCAACTGATTGAGAGTGATTTTTTAGACGGATTTGGTGATGATCTGCTCATACCGTCAGTTGAACAAAGTATGAATACGACAGTACTTTATACGCATTATATGTTTCGCCTTCCCAATGCGGATGTGTCATTACGTATGTCTGGAAATTATCGGGTGACGATTTATGATGAGGATGATGAAGATGAGGTTCCATTAGCCTATGCTTATTTTTCTGTTTCAGAACAACAGATTATGCCGGCAGTAGATATTTCGACCAATACGGATAGGGATTGGAATAGCAGTCATCAGCAGGTATCCATGTCGGTAAATTTTAGTAAGGTAGGTAATGTCAATAATCCTGCCAAGCAGTTTAAAGCTTGTGTTGTTCAAAACGACAGGTGGAACAGTGCCGTATGGCCGGTTGCTACATCCGTACTCCCATCTTCGCTTTTGTGGGAGCATTGTGCCGATTTGATTTTTTCCGCTGGTAATGAATATAGAAAAGTCGAGTTGCTGGATGTGAACGTACCTACGATGGGAGTTGATTATATTAGGAGAATCAATCCGTACTATCATTTTTTTCTCTATGCCGACAGTCCGCGTAAAAATTATGTGTATGATGAGGATCAGGATGGCGCATTTGTAATACGTTCTACCGGCAGTAATGTAAGTGCTGAAAGTGATTATGTGATGGTTCATTTTCAGCTTAAGATGCCGGAACGTAAAGATGGAAAAATTGTAGTAGATGGCCGATGGAGGTGTAAGGATTTGCATCCGGAAACTTATGAGATGGTATATGATGAACCTACTCAAAGTTATATGGCCAGTTTGTTGATGAAACAGGGATATTATAATTATATGTATATGTTTGAACCGGCAGGAAGTAGAGCAGGTGAGTTCTTGACAGAGCCGGTTGAGGGAAACTTTTATCAGACGGAGAACAAGTATTCAGTATATATCTATTATCGGGAAATTGGTGCAAGAACAGATCGCCTGATAGGTTATACTGATGTATATTTCCGACCTTAAAATAAAATCTGTAATCATGAAAATTGTATTTCTTGACGGATATACCGTAAACCCGGGAGATATATCGTGGGATGAATTGTCTGAACTTGGTGATTTGACGGTTTATGACCGTACGGAGCCTGAAAATGTATTGGAACGTGCAAAAGATGCTGAAGTCTTAATAGTGAACAAGACCGGACTTCAACGTGAGCATTTTGAGCAGCTTCCGTCATTAAAACTTGTTTGCGTTGCTGCAGCAGGTTATGACAGGATTGATGTTCAGTCTGCTGCCGAACATGGGGTATGGGTGTGTAATGCGGCCGGATATGGTTCGGAGTCGGTTGCGCAGATGTTCTTTTCTCTTTTGCTGGAATTAACCAACAGGGTTGGGCATTATGCTCGTGCCAACCGTAATGGATTTTGGAGCAAGAGTCCGGATTTTTGTTGCTGGAATCAACCGTTAATAGAACTTTGGGGTAAACGGTTGGCCATTGTCGGATTTGGACGGATTGGTGAAGTTGTGGCTCGAATGGCACATGCTTTTGGTATGCAGATTGTTGCTGTTACGCATCGTAAGGATTTACCCGAATACGTAACACCAGTTACTGTAGACGAGGCTTTCAAAACTTGTGATGTGGTCAGTCTGAACGCACCACTTACGGCTGAAAATCGCCATTTTGTCAATACCGCGTTGTTGGGCAAGGCAAAGCCCGGATTATTGCTGATAAATACGGCGCGAGGAGCTTTGGTTGATGAGCTGGCTGTTGTAGAGGCTTTAAAGAGTGGCATTTTAGGAGGATATGCTGCAGATGTGATGGAGCATGAGCCGCCTTGTGAGAATCATCCGTTTTGGACCCTTGAAAATGTATTTATTACGCCTCATATAGCATGGGTCACTACCGAGGCTCGTATGCGGTTGATGAAAATTATGGCTGATAATATTCGCGGCTATTTGACAGGCCGATTGCAGAATGTGGTAAATAAGTAAATTTGATTTCGTTATTATTATAATTTTTCAGTAAATGACAATACAGCTTCCTACTTTTGTTCAGATGCTTGACTTTATCGGAACTTTTGCTTTTGCCATTTCCGGTATTCGTCTGGCTTCAGCCAAGCGTTTTGATTTGTTTGGCGCTTATGTGGTGGGTGTAACTACTGCTATAGGTGGCGGAACTTTTCGCGATTTGATGTTGGGCGTCCCACCATTTTGGATGACTAATCCGTTTTATCTGATCTGTTCTGCTTTGGCTTTGATTTGGGTAATGGTTTTTGGTAAATATGTAATCAAGCAGCAAAGCACGTGGTTTATATTTGACTCTATTGGCTTGGCACTGTTTACGGTTGTGGGGTTGGAAAAAACCTTGGCACACGGATTTCCTTGGTGGACTGCTATAATTATGGGCACAATGACCGGAGCTGCCGGTGGTGTGTTGCGTGATGTTTTTATTAATGAAGAACCTTTGATATTTCGCAAGGAAATTTATGCATTGGCCTGTGTTGTAGGAGGTCTGGCTTATGTGGCTTGTGATTATGTGGGTTTTGATTATCGTATTTCCAGTATAGTTTGTGGCTCGGTAGTCTTTATAATGCGTATTTTAGCTGTCCGATATAAATTGACATTACCTATTTTGCGAGGAGAGGAATGATAATTGCTTCTTGAAAGCACTGAATTTTGTACCACAAGGTCGGAGCTTAATTTTTATGGCAGCCAGCTAAAAAAATTAAGCTCCGACCTTGTTTTGTGATATAAGTATTTTGTATGTGGCAAAAGTTTGCCGACCATTGAATCCTGTATGGTTATTTACGTGCAGGTATGAAATGCAATGATATAAGATAAAATGCTTGAAGTCCGTATATGGAAATACAAAATACGACAAAGTTACGGCTCAGCAAAGAAGTTCTCTTTGCTGAGCCGTAACTTTGTATTAAAACTAATAGTGTGTCAGTGTAAGGTTAGAGTGATCGGTTGAGTGCCTGTCGGAATTCTTCACTCCAATGTGCTATTTCTTCTTCAGAAAAATCGGGGTTGATATGCTGCAAGATGAGTTTGAACTGCGTAGTAGCAATAGCTCTGGTCTTGCTCACTCCGCTTCTGTATCCACTTTGGAAAAGAGTGGGAGGAAGAAGATTCCTGTTGAAATTACCGTCACTCATAATTCATCATTTTAGTATGCAGAGGTAAATTCATCAAGGAAACGAACGTCATTTTCAGAGAACATTCTTAAGTCCTTAACTTGATATTTGAGGTTTGTGATGCGTTCTACTCCCATACCAAAGGCATAGCCCTTATATTGTGTAGAGTCAATACCATTGGCTTCGAGAACAGCCGGGTCAACCATACCGCATCCTAAAATTTCTACCCATCCGGTATTTTTGCAGAAACTGCAGCCTTTTCCGCCACATAGATGACAACTGATATCCATTTCCGCAGAAGGTTCCGTAAAGGGGAAATAGGACGGGCGAAGGCGTATTTGGGTGTCTGGGCCGAACATTTCTTGTGCAAACAGTAACAATACCTGTTTCAGGTCGGTAAATGAAACGTCCTTGTCAATGTATAATCCTTCAACCTGGTGGAAAAAACAGTGTGCGCGTGCACTTATGGCTTCGTTTCGGTAGACTCTACCGGGGCAAAGCACGCGGATAGGAGGTTCTGTATGTTCCATTACGCGTGACTGTATGGAACTGGTGTGTGTGCGCAGCAGAACGTCCGGTTGGCGCTTGATGAAGAATGTATCTTGCATGTCGCGTGCAGGGTGATCAGCAGGAAAGTTCATGGAAGAGAACACATGCCAGTCGTCTTCAATTTCAGGTCCGGAAGCCAGAGTAAATCCCAGACGTGAGAATATATCAATGATTTCTGCTTTTACGATAGAAAGCGGATGTCGTGTTCCCAGTTTAATAGGATAGGGCGAACGGGTTAAGTCCAAAGCCTTTGTTCCGTCGTCTTGTTCTTGCGTCAATTCATTACGCAAATCAGCCAACCGCTGGTTTAAAGCATTTTTCAACTGGTTTAGCAGCATTCCTACTTCACGCTTTTGTTCGGCGGGTACTGAACGGAATTGGGTCATAAGGTCGGCCACAATACCCTTTTTGCTTAAATATTTGATACGTAATGCTTCAAGTTCTTTAGTATCATGAGCTTGAAGCGTATGTACTTGGCTTAACAATGCTTGTATTTGTTCAATCATAAGATTAACTTTTGAAGGAAAGTCTATAATATTTCATTCGTTTCAAGTTGCAAAGGTAAACATTTATGAGAAAAATAGGTGTGCGATAGGAATAAAAACCGTATTTTTGCCTTGAAAATAGACATAAATTGAAAATGAAAAAAGTTTTCTTGTGCGTTTTTGTCGTTTTAGGGGTCTTGACCTCTTGTCAAGGTTCCGTAAAGCAACAAACAAACTCCCGAGACAGCGTGATGTCACAGGCTGATTCAGTTGTTGTGGACAGCAGTGTGGTTGTAGATGAAAAAATGCCTCCCAAAAGTGTTGATGGTCTGTTTGATGACTTTATATATAGTTTTATGACCAACAGGCGGTTTCAGATGCAGCGTATAGATTTTCCTCTTCCGGTTTCAGATGCCCGGACCGGTACCAAATCGTATTTGCAGCAGAAGCAATGGCATTATGATCGTTTGTATTCTACGAAACAAGCGTATATCGTGATTTACGGTCATCATAATAATACGAATCTGGAAAAGGATACGAAACTGAATAGAGTAGTCGTGGAGTGGATAAATTTGAATAAGAAGACAGTTAAACAATATGACTTTCAGCGCGAAGAGGGAATTTGGAAACTAAAAGCTCTGCGTTATGAGGCTGTCCGCCAAAATGCGAACGCTGATTTCTTGAATTTTTATCAACGCTTTGCCGTAGATTCAGCTTTTCAGCGTCGGCATGTTTCGCAAACTGTAAGCTTCAAGACCTATGATTCTGATAATTTTGAAACGGTTGAGGGGGTTGTTGACGTTGATCAATGGTTTGCCTTTAAACCGGATTTACCTCATGGCGTGATTGCAAACGTAAATTATGGTCAGCAATATCGTGATAACCGTGAGCGTGTTATGGTCATAAGCGGTTTGTCAAATAGCATGCATAGTGTGTTGACTTTCAAAAAGAAAAATGGCAGTTGGATTCTTACAAAATTTGAGAACTGATGATAGATGAAAAAAATTATTCTTTGAAACATCATAATACGTTTGGTGTAGATGCTCTGTGTGCAAGATATATAGAATATGAAAGCGTAGAGGAGTTACAACAATTTCTTCGCCAACGTCCTGCAGATATTCCCTTTTTTCCGATTGGTCAGGGGAGTAATTTGCTGTTTACAAAGGATTATGAGGGTATTATCCTGCATTCTAATATTAAGGGTATAACTTTAATGGCTTCTAATGATGATTCTGTTTTGATTGAGGCCGGTTCAGGAGAAGTGTGGGATGATTTTGTAAGTTATTGCGTGGATCATGGTTATTATGGTTTGGAGAATCTTTCGCTAATACCTGGTGAGGTTGGAGCTAGTGCAGTTCAGAATATAGGGGCTTACGGTGTTGAGGCAAAAGATTTGATAGAAGCTGTAGCGGCCATTGATGTGGAACACAACCGGATGGTCATACTCGACAAAAAACAGTGTCGGTATGCATATCGTAGCAGCCGTTTTAAAACTGATTGGAAGGGAAAATATATTATAACTCATGTGTTGTATCGCCTGAATAGGACGTTTAAACCTAATTTGGAGTATGGAGCACTAAAGCGTGAGTTGGAAAAGCGAGGTTGTACATCTGTAACAGCAGGGGAGCTTCGTGATTTGATTATAGAAATTAGACGCAGCAAATTACCTGACCCCACAGAGATTGGCAGTGCAGGATCTTTTTTTATGAATCCAATTGTCAATAAAGAAACTTTTGAATCTTTGCAGACTCAATACCCGGAGATGCCTCATTATATAGTAGAAGAAAATAAGTATAAGATTCCCGCAGGGTGGTTGATAGAACAATGTGGCTGGAAGGGAAGGAAAGAGGGCGCTGTTGGCGTTTATGACAAACAGGCATTAGTTATTGTAAATTATGGAGGCGGAACCGGAGCAGACATTGCGCAGTTAAGTGATAGAATCCGCGATGATGTAAAGCTAAAGTTCGGGATAGAAATAAAGCCGGAGGTAATATGGATTTGATGACTGTGACTTTTTTAGGAACAGGAACAAGCACAGGAGTGCCTCAGCTTGGATGCAATTGTGAGGTTTGTCGTTCTGAGGATGAGCGGGATAAACGTTTGAGGTCATCTATTCTGATAGAAAGTCAATTAGCGAATATCTTGATTGATTGTGGCCCGGATTTTCGGACTCAGATGTTAAAGTTGGGAGGACTGCGTCATTTGGATGCAGTATTGCTTACGCATGAACATTATGATCATGTGGGAGGAATAGATGACTTGCGTCCATATAATGTATTTGGAACTACGCAGATTTATGCAGAAGCTCCATGTGCAGCTCATATTAGAGAGCGTCTTCCTTATTGTTTCGTTCAGAATAAATATCCTGGAGTTCCTCAACTTGATTTGAAGGTTTGTCATCTTCATGAATTATTTACAATTGGAGGATTAGATATTTTTCCGATAAGAGTGATGCATGGTAAAGCTCCTATATTGGGATATAGAATTGGTCGGATGGCTTATTTGACAGACATTAAATCATTGCCGGAGTCTGAGATGGTATATTTGCAGAATCTGGATGTGTTGGTATTGGGAGCATTGCGTTTTGAGCCACATGCTACGCATGAGAGCATTGATGAAGCTATACGGCTGTCTGAACGTATTGGCGCAAGCCGGACTTATCTGATACATATGAGCCATCATGCTGGATTACATGCTAGTTTGGAACAATATTTACCCGATGGCGTGTATGCGTCATATGATAATCTGAAAGTGAATTGCTAATTGATTTGTATATAAAAATGAAAAAAAACTTTCATTTTGAGTAGTTGTGGCGTGAATTTTATTACTTTTGCAAAAAGATGTATGGGTAGGATTTTAGCAATAGATTATGGAAAGAAAAGGACAGGGATTGCTGTTAGTGATCCTTTGAAGTTAATTGCAGGAGGATTGACTACCGTTCCTACAACGGGGCTTATGAGTTTTCTGAAAAACTACGTGCAGAAGGAGGCGGTTGAGTTGTTTGTCGTAGGATTACCTGTTACAATGAATGGTCAACCTTCTGAAAATCAATCACGAGTACGTTCTTTTGTGGAAAAATTGCGTAAAGAGATCCCCCAGATTCCTGTTGCTTTTTATGATGAACGGTTTACTTCAGTTATCGCTCATCAAACAATGCTTGCGGGAGGAATGAGAAAAAAGGATCGGCAAGACAAAGCTAAAGTTGATGAAATTAGCGCAACAATAATCTTGCAGTCGTATATGGAATCAATAAAAACAATATAAAGTCATGATATTACCAATTTATGTATATGGACAACCTGTTTTGCGACAGGAAACAGAAGAAATAGACCAAAATTATCCGAATTTGAAACAACTGATTGCTGACATGTTCGAAACGATGCAACAGGCTGATGGAGTAGGACTAGCAGCTCCACAAATCGGTTTGTCAATTCGTCTGGTCGTTATTGATTTGGATGTTATGGGAGAAGATTTTCCTGAATATAAAGGATTCCGGAAAGCATACATCAATCCGTATATCGAGGAATATGATGAGTCTAAGATGGATTCAATGGAAGAGGGCTGTTTAAGCCTTCCGGGAATTCACGAAGCAGTGAAACGTCCAACACGTATTAAAGTCAGTTATTTGGATGAGGATTTTAATTTGCATGAAGAATGGGTTGATGGTTTCTTGGCCAGGGTAATGCAGCACGAGTTTGATCATCTTGACGGTAAGGTCTTTACTGATCGCATTTCGCCATTGCGTCGTCAAATGGTAAAGGGAAAATTGACGATGTTGCTCAAGGGGCGCGTACATGCTTCATATAAGACGAAGCGTGTTGTAAAAAAATAGTTTTGATAAGGTAACTTGAAAGAAGGGAGTTGTTGGCGTATAGTGAATTCGGATTTTGTCAAAAGTATAAAGTGATGAATAATCTGCGACTTTTTTTTAATCATGATGTCATACGTCAGTCATGTCCCTTTTTTTATTGGTTATATTCTAATAATATAGAGCGTTTTGTCCGTTTTTGTTTTGTGTTGACTTGTTTTTTTTGTGGTGCACATCATCTGAAATCACAGGTCAATACAGACATGGTTATGGAAATGGGAAAAGGAGCTTTGTATTATGATGATTATGTACTTTCCATAGGTTATTTTAATCAGGTCATTGATGCTAAACCGTATCTGTCTGAACCTTATTATTATCGAGGACTGGCTAAATTCTATTTGGAGGATTTCGAGGGAACAATAGAAGATTGTTCGCAATCGATTGAGAGAAATCCTTTTATAATGCCCGTATATCAGTTGCGGGCCTTGTGCTATATAAAACGTCAGGATTTTGCAAAGGCTGCAGCAGATTATGATTATATTTTGCAGAACGATCCCGTGACGGGTGAACGGGATGTATCTTTATGGTATAATCGGGTGTTATGTCGTATTGAGTTGAAAGATACAGAACGAGCTTGGTTAGAATTGGATACCATTTTGATGAAATGGCCACGATATGCCAAAGCGTTTGATTTAAAGGCTCAAGTTTGTTTGGAAAAAAAAGATACGTTGGACGCGGTAAACTGGTTGAAGCGTTCGGTCGATGTCCAACCTCAGAATTCGGAGGCGTGGGCTTTTATGGCTTCAACTTATTACAATGCAGAGCAGTATCAGTTTGCCGATTCCTGTTTGACGCAAGCCATTACTTATTCACCTAAAAACGTAGGATATTATCTGAATCGTGCCGTGGCGCGATATCAGTTGGGAAAATTAGGAGCCGTTCTGAGTGATTACGATGAAGTCTTGAATTTGGATCCTGATAATTTCTTGGCACATTATAATCGTGGATTGTTACGTGCGCAAGTTGGTGACAATAATCGTGCAATTGTTGATTTTAATTTTGTCTTGAATTTGGAACCTGATAATATGTTGGCTCGTTTAAATCGTGCACAGCTGCGCCAGAAAACCGGTGATTTTAGGGGAGCAGTAGCTGATTATACGGTCATTATTAAATCATATCCGGATTTTCTTTACGGGTACTATCAACGTTCTGTTTGCTACCGGCGTTTGGGGATGAATAAGGCTGCCGCATCTGATGAGAACAAGATTTATATCAACCAGTTGGATCGTTTCGTTTCTGCTTCCTCCCGTCGCAGACGTACCAAAGCTGTACGTAAACGGAGTAATCATGAGTTAGAAAGCTATCAGCAACTGGTAGTGGCAGATGAAACTGATTCTCTGACACACTCACTATATACCCGAATGTCACGTGGGTTGGTACAGAATAACGTCGTGGAAAAAGAGTCACAGCCGATGCTTGGCCTTATTTTCGTTCAAACAAAAGGCCGGTTAAATACCGAAGAACCGATTCCAACCTATTTCCTAACGGAAATTGAACAGATCAATCAGGAAAAAATTACCCCATTTCGGATAGAAATGTCTACAGCCGTGAAACGCACTGTCGGCGATTTTGGAGGTAGAGAATCTTTGGAAGAACTGCGTAAATCGTTGGTTCAAATGCAAACATTTGAGTCATGGTTGCTTTCTGCAATATGTGATTTATATTTGGCTCATTATACCAATGGTCTTGATGCTGTGAATAAGGCATTGGTGTTAAATTCACATTCCGTTATGGCTATGTTGGTATATAGTGAGCTTTGGGTGAAGTATGCAACTGTACATCCAACTCAAAACGAAAGAGATTCGTGGGCATTGCTATTAAAACAGCTTAATGCCTTTTTGCAGAAAAATGGTAGTTCTGAAAATCAAGTTTGGCCTATAATATACAATCGGGCATGTGTGGAAACACATTTGGGGATGAATAAAGAAGCTCTGAACGATTACAACCGCGTGTTGTCATGTCAGCCACGTTTTGCTGAAGCTTGGTATAATCGGGGCTTGTTACATCTGCGGATGAATGAAAAGAAACAAGGATTGTCTGATTTGCGCAAGGCCGGTGAATTGGGCTTATATGCTGCATATAGCATTTTAAAACAAGAGAGTGCGCAATAATGAAATTAACTGTATCTATATTTTAAAATAGGGCAGGCACGATTCAAGATCTTTCAATATACGGTTTAGATAGGATAAATTCCTATCTAAATTTTTTTAGAAGGCTTCTAATGAAATTAAAGTCCAACCTTGTTTGGATTGGGGTAGCATTGTAAAAAAATCGGATAATTGAGGACGTAGAGAAGTGGGGGTGTGGCCGATTTATTAGCCTTTTGTTTCAACTGTACTTGCGGAGGGCGTATTGTAGTGTTCTATTGTGTGAAATCTTGATTCCTGGTATAGTCTTATGTCTTGAATTTCTTTTTGACGATGGGGCTTATTTATAAGTATTATCTCCTTTTTTTGCAAAGTAATAGTTGAGAATATATGAAATAACTGGATGTAAAGTAATATAGAAATAAGGGCCAAAGTCTTAAAAAGCGTAACCTTTTTAGCAGTGAAGAATAAAAAGAAAATCCCGAACTATATTAAAGTTCGGGATTTTCTTTTTATTATGAATGTATTGCTGATTAGCACAGTTTACGAGCTCCATCACCAATTACAACGTCAATAACAACAGGTTCTTTTCCAAATTTTTCTTTATATTCTTTTTTGGCTGTCGTAATGAAGTTTTCATATAATTCTTCTCTGACAAGGTTGATTGTGCAGCCGCCAAATCCACCACCCATTACGCGTGAACCGGTTACTCCGCATGATTTTGCGATATCATTGAGGAAGTCAAGTTCCGCACATGAAACTTCGTAGTCTTTGCTCAGACCTTCGTGTGTTTCATACATTTTTTCTCCAACTGTTTCGTAATCATCTTTTTCCAAAGCATCGCAAACAGCCAGAACGCGGTCTTTTTCACCCAATACATATTTAGCTCTCAGCAAATCTTCTTCAGAAACCGTATCTCTAACTTCAGAGAGCATGGCCCAATTGGCATCTCTTAGGGTTTCTACTTCAGGATGATTTTTTTGGATAGCTGCTACAACGTTTTCGCAACTCTTACGGCGGTCGTTATAAGCTGATCCTGCCAGATTGTGTTTAACACATGAATTGAGAAGCACCAGTTTATAGCCTTTGGGGTGGAACGGATAGTATTTGTACTCACCAGAGCGACAATCCAAACGGATTAACTGACCTGCTTTTCCAAAGATTGAGGCAAATTGATCCATAATGCCACAATTGCATCCGATATATTTATGCTCTGTTGCCTGTCCGACTTTTGCCAATTCAAATTTTTCGATTTTGTTGTCACCGAATAAATCATTAAGGGCAAATGCAAATGTACTTTCCAATGCAGCTGACGAACTCATTCCGGCTCCTAAAGGCACGTCTCCTGCAAATGCGGTGTTGAATCCTTCAACTGGTACACCTCTTTTCATCATTTCGCGGCATACACCGAAAACAAATCTGAAGTGGGTTGCAGAGGGACCTTTTTCATCGTCAAGATTAAATTCTACATAATCTTTCATGTCAATGGAATAGGCGCGAACGGTACGTGTTCCGTTTGGCTTGATTTCAGCTATAATACCTTGTTGTACTGCACCGGGAAATACGAAACCGCCGTTGTAGTCGGTATGTTCTCCAATGATATTAATTCTTCCCGGTGAGGTATATACGCTTCCTGTTGTTCCGTCGAAGTGCTCAATAAAGCGGCTTCTTACATCTTCTATTGTTAATTTCATACGATCAAATTTTAGGAGTTACCAAATTTATGCTGTAGGAATATCTTTGTTTACATTTTTGCTTCCGATCAAGGCAAAGAACAGTATATAAGCAGCACAAGCTAGAATTACAATGTAGCTGGTCATATAGTTAGAGCAGATATCAGCAACCCAACCTTGAATGGGAACAATGATACCGCCACCGCAAACCATTACCATGAACATTCCGGATGCGAATTCAGTGTATTTACCTAAGCCTTCAACTGCCATATTGAAGATTCCTCCCCACATTACTGATGAACAAAGTCCTACCAGAATCAGGAACAGTACACCAACCGGAACTTGAGCTGTAGAGAATGTTCCTTCACTACCATTAAAACCAAAAATTGTAACGTTGGTTTCCGGAGCAAACATACCGATCAGTACGAAAATGATGCATAAAGAACTAACAACTGTAATTTGCGCCTTACTTGAAACTTTTGAGCCAATAACTCCGCCAACCAGACGGCCAACAAGCATTAAAAGCCAATAAATTCCAACGATTGAACCAGCTATACCAGCGTCAATACCAACACCTGCAGTAGCAGAGTCGGGGGTGGCTGTAAGATACTGATTGACATAATACGGCACGCCAACTTCAATACCCATGTAGAAGAATATAGCTAAGATTCCTAAATTAAAATGTCTGAAAGAGAATGCACTGTACGGATCTTTCTGTGTGCTGGCTTCTTTTTTCTGATTCGTTGGAGGTTCAGGGATGTTGACAATTGCCAATACGATAAATGCAATGGCAAAGATACCTAAAGCAATGAACAGAGCTGGTGTGGCATCGCTGATCTTGGCTTTTGTGGCGTCACCTACGAGTGCTCCTACAAAAATTGTAACGAATGTAGCTGAAAAAGAGTTTAATACGCCGCCAAATTGGATCAATTGGTTGCCTTTGTTACCACCACCGCCAAGGGTGTTAAGCATAGGATTAACTACGGTGTTAAGCATACACATACAGAATCCGGCAATGAATGCTCCTGTCAGATATATGGCAAATGCGTTACTGTCACTTGCTTTACCTGAGAAATATTGCAGCAATACGCCTATGAATCCTACAACAATGGCAACAAGAGCCGTTTTCTTGTAACCGATTTTCTTTAAAAGAAGTCCTGAAGGAATTCCCATTACTGCATAGGCAATAAAATTGGCTGCATTACCTAATGCGGCTTCAAAGTTGGATGCACCAAATTGATTTTTAACAATGACTCCCATTGGGGAACATAAATTTGTAACGAATGCAATCATTGCAAACAACGCAAACATCATCACAATGGGGAGCGCGTTATTTTTCTTTTGTTCTACCATTTTTTTAGTTTGTTTTTATATTAGTAATTTATTGTTGATTGTCAACTTAATCTGCTATGCCAAATTTGTAAATGGTTTTTTGGGAGTATAGTTCTCCAGGCTTGAGTATAACAGGGGGGAAGTAAGAATGATTCGGACTGTCTGGGAAGTGTTGTGCCTCAAAACAGATTGCGCTTCGTCTTGGGAATGTGGCACCAAATTGTCCCTTGTATCCATCAGCCCAATTGTCTGTGTAAAATTGAACTCCAGGTTCTGTTGTCCAAACCTCCATTGTTCTTTTGCTTTTTGGCTCAACGACTTTTGCAGCAAAAGAGAGTTCACCGGGTTCATTCTTTTTCAATACAAAGCAATGGTCGTAGCCTGCACCATTTTTTATTTGTTCGTTGTCGGCATCAATGTCTTGTCCTATTTTACGCATGGTTCTAAAATCAAATGGTGTGCCTTCCACTTTGAGAATTTCGCCTGTCGGAATTGAGTTCTTGTCAATAGGAATATAGTAATCTGCATTGATTTGGCACTCAATATCTTCAATTGTAGGTGTGGGGTTTGCAATGCCTGCAAGTGAGAAGAAACCGTGGTGAGTCATGTTTACTACAGTCTTCTTATTTGTTGTTCCACGATAATTGATAATCAGTTCATCATCATCGTTAAAAGTGTACATGACAGTCATTTTCAATTCACCGGGGAATCCTTCTTCGTAGTATGCTGATGTGTAACGTAAAATCAAACTTTGTGTGTCAACTTGTTCTGCATCCCATACTCTACTATGAAAACCTGTCGGGCCGCCATGTAGGTGATTTTCTCCATTGTTGATGGCTAGTTTGTATTCTTTGTTGTTCATAGTAAATTTACCCTTGCAGATACGATTTCCATATCGGCCGATTAGGGTACTTAGGAATGGCTCAGGTGATGAAATGCAATCTTCAATGCAATCATGGCCTTGAATAATGTTACTTAAGTTCCCGTTTTTGTCAGGAACCATGATCGCTACAATTGTACCACCGTAATTGGTGATTGCAATTTCATGGCCGGCTGCATTATGTAAAAAGAATAAATCAGTAAGTTTTCCATCGATATTTTTCTGGAACTTTTCTCTTTGAAGCCCACTAATTGATTTTTCTACGTTTTCCATGTTTATTAGATATTTGATTGATTTTTCCTCTTGCAAATTTGCTGAAAAATATCCGAATAAGCAAAGTTTTTTGTGATAAAAAAGAGCTTTTCCTTTTGTATAGGAGCAGGAAAGACTGGTGTTTTTTTGTTTTCTTGTTTTTAATTATGCTGATAATATTATAAGTGCAGAACGTGAGTGCAATATTTTAGAATTTCAGGTCTGTGCGTAATAAAGATTATGGTTTTTTCAGGGTATAGATTTGTAATGTTTTTTATAACATTCTTTTCTGTATACTCATCTAAAGAGGATGTGGCTTCATCCATAATGAGAATGCTGCATGGTTTTAATAATGCTCTTGCAATGCTGATTCGTTGGGCCTGTCCTTCAGAAAGTCCGTTACCACCTTCGCCACATGGCATATCCAGCCCTTTTTCTGAGTTGAATACGAAATTGGCACATGCAGCAGTGAGCGCATTGACCATGTCTGTTTCTGTGGCATATTCGTTTCCGAGAATCAGATTGCTTTTTATGGTTCCGTTTAGTAATGTGTTTCCTTGTGGCACGTATGAAAAGTTATTACGTGATAAGTTGGTAAGTGACAAACGTGTAGTCTGGTTATATATTTCTATGCATCCTTTTTGGGGGTGCAGGAGAGAAAGTACAAGTCTTATCAAAGTCGTTTTTCCTTTACCGGTTTCGCCTACGATTGCAGTTTTGCTATGGGGGGCAAAATTATATGAGAAATTTTCAAAAATATGACGCCCTTTGGGATATTGAAATGTAACGTTTTTTAATTCTATTCCCACGTCACCTTTCAGCAACGGCTTGTTGAATAATTTTTCTTGTTTTATTGCTTGTAGTTCAATGATGCGCTCGCTTGCGGTAAAGGCATTTATGAATATGGGAATGTAGCGTGAAAGGTTTCTGATAGGAGCTTGAATTTGCCCGATAAGTTGCATGAAGGCTATGAGTGCGCCATAAGTTATAATTCCATTTTCCAAATTAAGGACTCCCCAAGTGAAAGTGATAATATATCCAGCCGAGAATCCAAAGTTCATAGTTAAAGACGAAATGCTGGAGTATATCGTTTTGTTTTTGATTCCTTTTTTTAGGTTGTTTTGTGTCTCATTCAGAATTTCTGTGGCCCATAAAGTTTTTCCAAATGTTTTGAGTACGGTAATATGCTGTAAACCTTCCTGAATAGTTGTTTGAATTTTGCTTTCAGACGTTCGTATATCATGGGTGATCAGCCTTGTTTTTTTTACGTATAATTTACTGATAATCAAAAATAATGGGCAAATGATAATTATAATAAGTGCAAGTGTCTTGTTCATTATGTACAGAATCATAAAAGCACCGATTAGTCTGGTAACAGTTGCCAGAAGTGACGGAATGGATTCTGTTAGAAACGTAACAATGGAATCGATGTCTTTTTCCAGCCTGTTTAGAATATCACCGCTATGGTATTGTTTTAAGGCCGACCAGTCACATTGTAGTAAATGCCGATAGTTGTCCTTTTGCATTTGGCATGTGCTTTTTGCCCCTAACGTGGCTTTAACCCATTTGCTGGCGTAGGAAAGTAGCAGTTGGGTAATAAGTAATATGATAAGTAGGGTAATCGCTGATTTTAAGCTGAATCTTGTGTTGTTATGAGTCGCGATATCAATACATAGTTTTGTTCCCCAAACAAATGCTAGATCTGTGAAGACTAGTAATATTCCAATGGCAATATTGATTATAGTTTGTAATTTATATCCTTTCCAGGTATTATATAGCCATATAAATATGTCTTTTGATGATGTCAATTTTTCCATGGCGCATATTGGCTAAATCCTGTTATCAATTCCCCACATCATTTTTTCTTTTAAAGTTTCAAAGAAGTTCTTGTGGAAGACTTTGACGATTTTTACACAATAAGGAGCTTTGCATAATGTGACTTTTGTATCAGCAGAGAAACTTTCACTTCTGCCGTCAATGGAGATCATGAAATTGTGGCTTCTGCTTTGTACTTCTAATGTGATTGTTACATCGTCCCTGAGCACTACAGGTCGAATATACAAACTATGAGGGGCAACTGCAGAAATGCAGAAATTCTTGGCGTCGGGAACCATAATAGGTCCGCCTGCACTTAAGGAATATCCCGTGGAACCTGTGGGGGTGCAGATGATTATACCATCTGCAAGATAATTTGTTAGGAGCGAACCGTTGATTTCTGTTTTTACTTCAATGAGTGATGAATTGTCGTGCTTTAATATTGCAACTTCATTTAAAGCAAAAGGATAGCAATTGATTACTTGCTTGTTGGTGCTAACTTGAATGACACTTCTATCTTCAACCATAAAATTTTGATTTGCAAGTGACTCAATTGCGTTATCTATGTTTTCGGGAGAAACGTCAGCCATGAATCCCAAATGTCCGGTGTTGATTCCCAGAATAGGGATTTCCAAATTTTTGATTTGGGCTGCTGTATTTAAAAACGTGCCATCGCCTCCAATTGAAATGGCTAGATTATATGTATTATTAATTTGTTGGAAAGAATTTATGCCATGTGTCGAAATTCCTAACTCCGTTTGAATGTATTGGTTGAAACTGTGTTCAAGAGCAATGTCAAAATTGTTGGTCATTAATTTGTCCAATATATTTTTGACATATTGTCCTTTAGATGATTGGTGAATGTTACCAAAGATTGCGATATGTGGTCGTTGTGGTAGTGACATGTTTTTTGCTCACTAGCTAAATGTTGTTTTTTTGAAAGTAATTTATTACTTTTGTAATTAAAATAGATTGAAGAGTGGCTAAAATAATGTTGCCGAGTCTATATAAGTTAATTGCAAATATACAAAATCTCTTTAAGATATATGGCTTATGACTAAGTTAAGTGTAAATATTAATAAGGTCGCAACGTTGAGAAATGCTCGAGGAGAAAATAATCCTAACGTAGAGCAAGTCGCGTTGGATTGTGAAGCTTTTGGCGCAAATGGAATAACCGTTCATCCAAGACCGGATGAACGTCATATTAAATATGCTGATGTTCTGTCTTTAAAAGAAATTCTTCGAACAGAATTTAATATAGAGGGGTATCCGGATGAGAGGTTTGTAGAGTTGGTGTTAAAAGTCGTGCCAACACAGGTAACTTTGGTTCCTGACAGTCCTACACAATTGACGTCAAATCATGGATGGAACACCGTGGATAATGAAAAGTTCCTTACGGATGTAATCAGTACATTTAAAAAAGCCGGAATTCGAACTTCTATATTTGTTGATGCAGATGAGAAAATGGTTGAGGGGGCTGCTGCATGTGGAGCAGATCGCGTTGAGCTTTATACGGCGCCATACGCATCTGGATATCAGTTGAATAGAGAACAAGCCATAGCTCCTTTTATAAAGGCTGCACAAAAGGCTAGATCTTGTTATTTAGGATTGAATGCCGGGCATGATTTGGATTTGCATAATTTGTCCTATTTGCATCAGTGTATACCTTGGATTGATGAGGTCAGTATTGGGCATGCATTAATTTGTGATGCGTTATATTTGGGATTGCATAATACGATACGTAAATATCTTGAGTGCTTGAGATAGAGTATATGCAGGAATTGCATTTAGTGTGGATTTTTTCTTTAAAGATATAGTATATTATGGTATATGTTTTTTTAGCTGACGGTTTTGAAGAAATGGAAGCTTTGGGAACTGTTGATATTTTACGTCGGGCCCAAATCGATGTACAAACTGTTTCTGTAACAGGTGAAAAAGTGGTAACAAGTTCTCATCACGTGCCTGTTTATGCAGATATTTTATTTGATGAAATTAATGCAGAAACTTGTGAATTGATGATGATGCCAGGAGGGCTTCCTGGTGCCACAAATCTTGCAGAACATAAAGCTTTATGTAAAGTGTTGCAGGATCAAAGTGTAAAACATAAATATGTCGCGGCGATTTGTGCAGCTCCCATGGTTTTGGGAAAAATCGGCATCTTAAATCATAAGAAAGCGACGTGTTATCCAGGGTTTGAAAAATATTTGGATGGTGCTGAATACACGGCAAGTTTGGTTGAAGTTGATGATCATATAATAACCGGAAAAGGGCCTGCAGCCGTAACCGAATTCGCTTTTACTTTAGTTCGATTATTGGCCGGAGAGGCAAAAGAGTCTGAAGTGCGACAGGGCATGCTTTTTTCTTGATATGTTAAGTATGTAATGGTACCAGACATACTTTTGCAAGATGTAAAATATTTGAAAGGGGTTGGTCCGAATAGAGCAAAAATTCTAAATGAAGAACTGCACATTCGGACCATCCTTGACTTATTGGAATATTATCCTTATAAATATATTGACCGATCAAAGATTTATCGAATAGATGAAATCGTTGAGAATATGTCCAATATTCAACTTAAGGGACGTATTGTTGCATATCAAGAAGAGGGGGAAGGATATAAAAGAAGGTTGAAGGCCAGTTTTTATGATGGCACTGGGTATGTTTCTCTTGTTTGGTTTAATGGCTTAAAATATATTCGGAAGAATTATCCGGAAGGTAAAGAGTATATACTGTTAGGTAAGCCGATATTTTTTAATGGTGCAATATCTTTTGCGCATCCAGAGTTAGATGATGTCAGTCTATTGTCGAGCGGTAAGAATTTCATTATGCAGTCTGTTTATCGCGTTTCAGAAAAAATGAAACGGCATAATTTGAATTCTTATTTTATTAGGGGACTAATCGAAAATGTTTTTGCATTGGCCGCGGGGCGGATTGATGAGACTTTGCCAGACAGTATTTTGAATGTTTATCATTTATTGTCTCGAGAGGAGGCTATCAGAAAAATACATTTACCGGAAAATTCTATGCAAGTTTCGGAGGCATTACAGCGTTTGAAATTTGAAGAATTGTTCTTTTTGCAATTGATGATTTTGCGCTATGCGCGAAGCAATAGAGAAGGGATACGTGGATTCTTGTTTTCTCGAATAGGTCAGAGTTTCCTTGATTTTTATAATCTGCAATTACCTTTTGAATTAACAGATGCACAGAAAAGGGTAATTAAAGAAATACGGGCTGATGTCGGAAGCGGTAAACAAATGAATAGATTGCTTCAGGGAGATGTGGGGTCGGGAAAAACCATGGTTGCTTTTATGACATGTTTAATGGCTATTGACAATGGGTTCCAGTCAAGTTTGATGGCTCCTACTGAAATATTGGCAGAGCAGCATTACTGTAGTTTCAAGAGTCTTATCGGTAATCTGCCAATAAAAGTAGAGTTGTTGACGGGAAGTATAAAGGGGAAACGGCGCGAAGAAATTCTTAAAGCTTTGTCCAATGGCAATATTGACATCTTAGTGGGAACTCATGCCATAATTGAACCTGATGTGGTCTTTTCTAATTTGGGGTTGGCTGTGATCGATGAGCAACATCGTTTTGGAGTGAAGCAGCGTGCCAAATTATGGAAAAAAAATTATAATCCGCCGCATATTTTGGTTATGACAGCCACACCTATACCTCGTACTCTTGCCATGACTTTGTATGGCGATTTGGATGTTTCGATTATTGATCAGTTGCCTCCAGGTCGCAAACCTATAAAAACACTACATTATTTTAGAGAAAAATGTGATAAGCTGTACGATGGTATTGATTATGAATTGGAACAGGGGCATCAGATTTATGTGGTTTTTCCTTTAATAGAAGAAAGTGAGAAAACAGATCTTAAAAATTTAGAGGAGGGATATACTTTTTGGTCTGAGCGGTTTCAAAAATATCAAGTCGGGAAGTTGCATGGTAAGATGTCATCTAAGGAAAAAGAATTGGCCATGAATGATTTTCAATCAGGAAAAACTCAAATTTTAGTGAGTACAACCGTAATAGAGGTTGGAGTGAATGTACCTAATGCATCTGTGATGGTAATTGAGGATGCACAACGTTTTGGCTTGGCTCAATTACATCAATTGCGGGGAAGAGTAGGTAGAGGGGCAGATCAGTCATATTGCGTTCTGGTTACAAACTATAATATGAGCGAAATAACTAGAAAACGAATGCAAATTATGGTTGATACTACAGATGGATTTGTTATTGCTGAGGAAGATCTAAAATTGCGAGGTCCCGGCGATATTGATGGTACGGCACAGAGTGGACTTCCGTTTGATTTAAAGGTATCTAATATTACAAAAGATACAGCATTAATGGAGGTAGTCCGTAAAGCGGCTCAGGAAGTGATTGAGCAGGATCCTTTGTGTGTAAAACCTCAATACAGAATGATGTGGGAGCATTTATCGCATATCTGTAAAAATAACATTAATTTTTCCTCCATAAGTTGAGTCTTTTCCATATCTGTCTTTTTAGAGAGTTTTGCAGTTCGTAGGTGTTTAGGGCTTCTTCTGTCTTTTTTCTTCCTATTTCTTCAAGTTCTTTTTCCTTGTGGAAATCAAAAAGACCGGAAGCATTAAGAGGTATATTTATGAGAATGTCAGGATGATATATTTGAACTGCTTGTTGGGCAATTTTGGCCGTCATCAGTTCAGACATTCGCCTGAATGTGCCGGCATAGTTAAAATCTTTTCCAGAATCTGTAAATATGGAATCAACTAAACTTTTTTTCCAATCCCGAAGTTGAGAAAATTTGTGTTTTATAGAAGAAAATGAGTTGTTTGTGCTTTTTTCTTCTTCCTGAAAATAGGTTGTGGCATCTTTTAATGTTTCAATGGCATATAGGTTTACGCCCAAAATGAGATCACCTTTTCCATATTTTTTTGCATAATTAAGGGGAAATGGATTTGTAACGCCACCGTCTACTAATATCATTCCGTTTTTGTAGATTGGTTTGATTACTGATGGAATAGCAACAGATGCGCGAACTGCTTGGTATAGACTTCCTTTATTAAGTATTATTTCTTGTCCGGAAATCATGTCTGAAGCTATAATTGTTGTTGTGATGCTAAGGTCTTCTATATTTCTGTCTGGTGCTATTTTTTGTAATTCATTAAAGAAACGGTTTCCTCTGATGAGCCCATGTCCGGAAATCGTGAAATCCATAAGATTCATAATGCTTTCCTGGGTTTGTTGTTCAAGAAAAGATGTGAATTCTTGTAGTTTACCTAAAACATACATCGCTCCGATAAGCGCTCCTATGGAAGTTCCTGTTACAGAAGCAATTTCGTAACCTCTTTGTGTTAGTTCTTTGATAACTCCAATATGTGCTAATCCGCGTGCGCCTCCGCCCGATAATACTAAGTCAATTCTTTTTTTCATCTTTGTTGTCGTATTTCAAGTAATGCAAAAATACTAAATTTGTAGCGTATTTAAAGGTTGATATATTTGTTAAAACGAGCGTATTTTTTAATCGTGCTTTTTTGTGATGTTTAATTTCTAAATTTGGAATTATGATAGATGAAATTTTAAAATTTAATGAACAGTTTGTAGCCAAAGAGCTATATAAACCTTATGTAACTACAAAATATCCGGAAAAGAAAATAGCAATCGTTTCATGTATGGATACAAGACTGACGGAGTTATTGTTAGCTGCTTTGGGATTAAAAAATGGTGATGTAAAATTGATCAAGAATGCAGGTGGTGTAGTTATGTCACCGTTTGATAGCACAATTCGGAGTTTATTAGTTGGCATTTATGAATTGGATGTGCGTGAAATCATGATAGTTGGGCATACGGATTGTGGTGCCCAGCATTTGGATAGTGAAGAAATTATCAAGAAGATGTTGGATAGAGGGATTTCACGCGATCGCATTAATATGATGAAATATTGTGGAATAAATTTTGAACAGTGGTTATGTGGCTTTAATAGTTTAGAAAAAGCGGTTTCCGAGAGTGTGCAACTTGTTGCTAATCATCCGTTGATACCGGCAGATGTGAAAGTAAGAGGTTTTGTGATCGATTCTGTTACAGGTAAATTGGCAGAGATTCTATAAAATAAAAGAAGTTCCAAATATTTATTTGGAACTTCTTGTGGGCAAAGATGGATTCGAACCACCGAAGGCGTACGCCAGCAGATTTACAGTCTGCCCCATTTGGCCACTCTGGTATTTGCCC